>JAEEGL010044229.1_pt1 | contig 28581 bp, 24 predicted proteins | sample 9134231 | NCBI WGS metagenome assembly JAEEGL01 (sample SAMN16246548, study PRJNA631951) | gut metagenome | biome: gut microbiome; feature: rumen; material: fiber-attached | host: Bos | place: Iran: Karaj | collected 2018-10 | reverse complement strand
TCCGGTACCGTATGGATGCCGTGTCTTCTATAGGAACAGCCATTGCAATCCTTTTCGCTGTCGTGCTATCTTCAAAATGGCGGGTGATGGATTCAATTGCTGCGCTTATTGTGGCTGTTTTCATCTTGCGGACAGCGTACCGTATGTTCCGTCATGCTTTGGATGAATTGTTGGACAAAAGTCTTTCAGAAGAGACTGAGACTGAAATCGCCACTCTGGCCCGTAACGTGGAGGGCGTGGATGGTGTACCTCGCGTATTGACAAGAAGGGTAGGGGGCAAGGTGGCTATTGAATTGGTCATCAAGATGAATGGTGCCCTTTCCCTTAATCAAGTTCACCGTAAGGTGGTACAAATTGAAGACCTGCTTGAAAAGCGGTTCGGTGAAACTGCACACATGGCTATTCATGTAGAACCCACTCCTGACGTGCAAAACGTCGCCGACTGAGCCTGTTGACCCATTACCTATGGCAGATTTCACATGGGGCATCTCCTCCGAATTTTAACCTCTACCTCTAAATATAAAAAGGCCGTATGCAAACGCATACGGCCTTTTTATAATCTTATCCTCTGCTCCACCAATGTTTCTTCTTTGGTGGTTCATGGTCTTCCAAACTGAGATAGCGGCTTTTCAGAATCTGGCGATAACTTTTCTTCTCACTGATGATCTGGTAGATGGTGCCCCAATCAGGTAAACCACCGACATTGCGGTCGTCTATCCACACATCCACAGAACTGAGTTTGCGAGCATAATGCTGGTTCAACTTCTCGTTCTCTTCAGGAAAATCTTTGTTGATAGCATAAAATTCTATGCCACGCTCGCGACACCAATTCACAGCATCCTCAAGGAGTTGTCCTTCACGGACACTCCAGAGGATAAGTTTATGCTTGTCGGCGATGAGCATCTTTAATGTATCAACAGCGAATGGCAATTCTGGGCCAATCTCAGGATAACGGTGCTCTACAATCGTGCCGTCAAAATCTACTGCTATTGTCATCGTTAATTAGGACTTAGAAGTTTAACGCTTCACAGATGTGTCATTCTTGTTGCCATAATGGCTGGTTCCATACGAACCATAACCATATCCATAAGTGCCATAAGAACCGTATGAGCCATAACGGCCATATTTGCCGTAGGTGCCATAACGGCCGTAACGACCATATTTGCCGTACTTGCCATAACCATAATAGTATCCATACTTTTTCTTCGACATGTCGATACCGTTGATGGCAATACTCATGTTAGGCAATTTCTTTTCTTGAGACAGGCTGTTGATCAGGTCGAAACTTGACTTCGGTGTATAGTCGGCGCGGCACATATAGACAGTGGCGTCGGCAACACGGCCAATCTGAAGCGTATCGGTAACAAGACCCACAGGAGCGGTATCTATCAAAATGAAGTCATACATCTCTTTCAGGTGGTCTATCACGATGTTCAGGCTCTCACGGGAAATCAACTCAGTCGGGTTTGGAGGTATCGGACCGGCCAGCAGCAAGTCTAGGTTCTGGTTAATACCGGAAGGCAGAATCTGAGCTTTCACATCTTCTATGGTCGGATTTGTATGTGCCAACAAAGGTGTGATACCATGCTTGTGGTCGTCTATCTCGAACAACTCTGCCAAACGGGGCTTACGGATATCCAGACCCACCAGGATGACTTTCTTGTCGAGCAAAGCGAAACTCATTGCCAGGTTGGCAGCATTGAAGGTTTTACCTTCACCTGAGGTCGATGAAGTAAACATAATGACCTTCTCGCCTTCCTTCATCGTAAACTGCAGGTTTGTACGCATGGATCGGAAGATTTCCTCCATCTGGTTGTTCTGGTTCTCATGTACCACGATGTCAGCCTTTGTTTTCGCAGTCTCGTTTGCTACGGCTACGTCGGCGATAATAGGCAGGTCGGTCAGCTTAGCCACATCTTCATGACCTTCAATCTTGTATCTGAAGAATTCTATCAGGAACAGGAACAAGGCTGGGATAATGAGGCCGATCAGTGCGGCTGTACCCATGATGGTTGTTGACTGCGGACTGACCTTGGCACCGCTCTGAGGCTCGTCAATCAGTTTACCCTTGTCTGCGGTGGCTGCCAATGAGATGGAGTTTTCCTCACGTTTCTGAAGCAGCATCAGGTAAAGACCTGAACGTACTTCCTGCTGGCGGCCGATTTGATTCAACATACGTTCCTGCTCAGGTGTAGCGGATATCTGTCCGGAGTATTTGTTGTACTGTTGACTGATGCTGTTACGGCGAATCTCCATGTTTTTACGGCTTTGCGACATAGCACGACGGATACTGGTGCTCAAGTCGTCAAGTTGTGCGGTCAGAGGTACCACAGAGGGGCTCTCCTCTGATGCAGTCTGCAACAGACGGTTGCGCTGCAATACGATTTCATTGTAACGGTTAATCAGTGTCGATGCCGTACCATCCTGCAAACCCACATTCGAGGGCAGAGTCTGATATTTGTTCGAAGGCTCGTTCATGTAGTCACTGATGCTGTTCAGCAAAGCTACTTGTGTGTTGGCATCGGCCAGTTTTTGTTCATATTCGTTAGCGTTACCCATGGCTTGACCGGCACTTGCCGACAGAGTCGTCATGTGGTGACGGCGTTTGTAATCTTCCAACTGGCCTTCGGTCTCACCCAGTTCGGCATTGATCTTCTCCAGACGGTCGTTGATGAATTCCTCTGTTCTGTGAGCCACAATGTCCTTGTCCTCATTAGCGTCACGGTTGTAACAGACAGCCAGCTGTCTGAGATAGTCTTTCGCACGCTCAGGTATTTCGTCGGTCATCGTCATGCGGATAATCGTCGTAGAACGTGATGTCGGAGCCACTGATAACGCGCCGCGGTATTTGTAAGCAGCATTATATGGCGTATTGATGTTGACAAACATCTTTGCGCCTTCACCCAAATGACCATATCCTTCTGAGAAGGTGATGTCACCAGCGCTTGTGCGGAATGTTTGAGGCAAAGATGTGAATGATTTATTCAGCTCGTACGGACCGGAGACTCCTAAACTGTCGTTCGATACGCTGTAATATGTTCCCTCAACTTTATAATTCGCTCCTTCTTTAGTGATAGTCAAGTTGATTGGTCTGGGTAGGGTCTCCAAATGCTCAGGGTCAATATCTACAGTCACAGGCTGGCTCTTGTACATGGTCTTGTCTTTGACACGACCTTCAAGGGTATAAGAGGTGTAAAGCTTCAAATCGCGGACGGCTTGCGTAGCAATGGAGTGAGATGACATAATCTCCAATTCGTTGTCTATGCCTTCAGCATTAGATACCACACCCATTACCGCTGAACTTATAGAACTACGGCGGGAACCTTGATCCTGCTTGATTAAGAACTTGGCTGACGCCTGATATAGAGGCGTCGTGTATCGAAGATAGAGGGCAGCCAAGCCTAAGCAGATGAGAAGTGAGAGGATGAACCACTTCCAGTTCAATATCAACAGACGATAAATTGCTTGAAAGTTGAACATCGACTTGCCCGATTCTTGGGCAACGTTTTCTTGTGCTAAATTCTTGTTTTCTTCCATTTTTTATGATGATAATTATTTTTCTTGACTAATGTCTAAATTATATAATGTTGTCTTATTCTTCAGTTGCCAAGCGGATGAGATAACGTCCGTAATCATTCTTTTTCATCGGCTCTGCCAGTTGTAACAATTGCTCTTTGCTTATCCAACCCCTTCGGTAGGCAATCTCTTCTATGCATGCCACTTTCAGGCCTTGGCGCTTTTCTATTACCTCAATAAATGTACTGGCTTCTGACAGGCTGTCATGAGTGCCGGTGTCTAACCAGGCAAAACCTCGCTCAAGATGTTCCACACACAGCTTGCCTTTCTTCAAAAATTCCTGGTTCACTGTCGTTATCTCAAGTTCGCCACGTGCGCTCGGCTTGATATGCTTGGCAATCTCCACCACATCATTCGGGTAAAAATAGAGTCCCACAACAGCATAATTGCTTTTGGGATTCTGTGGCTTCTCCTCGATACTTACACATTTACCGTCTGCATCAAATTCCACTACACCATAACGTTCCGGGTCGGTCACATAATAACCGAATACGGTAGCTAAGCCTTTCTCTGCGCGAGCCACACTCTCACGAAGCATAGGACCGAATCCCGTGCCGTGGAAGATGTTGTCGCCCAAAACCAGGCATACCTCATCGTTGCCGATAAACTCCTCGCCTATGATAAAGGCTTGAGCCAATCCGTCGGGACTGGGTTGTTCGGCATACTCAAAATGAACGCCCAACTCAGAACCGTCGCCCAATAAACGCTTGAAACCGGGCAGGTCATATGGGGTGGATATGATTAGTATCTCCCGGATGCCGGCCTTTAACAGCACGGATACGGGATAATAAATCATCGGTTTGTCAAAGATGGGTATCAATTGCTTGCTGATACCTTTTGTAATTGGATATAGGCGGGTTCCTGAACCACCTGCTAAAACAATTCCTTTCATCTCTCGTTAATATGCTTTCTTGTCTGGTTTGATAATCGACCAGGCCGTCATGAACATAATCTTTACGTCAAGCCAGAACGACCAGTTCTCTATATACCAAATGTCACGACGTACGCGTTCTTCCATCTGCCACAATTCTTCGGTTTCGCCACGGTAACCGGTCACTTGAGCCCAACCTGTTATACCTGGCTTGGAAAAATGGCGTACCATGTATTTGCTGATTAAGCCTGAATACACTTCTGTATGTTTCAACATGTGAGGACGTGGGCCTACAATGCTCATGTCTCCCTTTAACACATTGAAAAATTGGGGAAATTCGTCAATGTTGGTCTTCCGCATGAAATTGCCGAACGCGAACTTACGCGGGTCATTGCGTGTCGCTTGTAAATTGTCAGCATCTTTGTTGACATGCATAGAGCGGAATTTATAACAAAAAAAGTTTTTGCCGTTCAGACCGGTACGCTCTTGTTTGAAAAAGATCGGACCGGGGCTTTGACTCTTAATGATGAGGGCAATGATAGGTATGAATGGAAGTAGAATCAAAAGGATGATTGAACTCACCACGATGTCGAATAAACGTTTGACAAAACGGTTGGTGCGGTCAGACAAAGGTTCCACAAAATTAGTGAATAATGTCTGGTTGCCAAAACGCTCTGGTTTTAAGTTCAAGCGGTAATTACCTTCCATACGAGGAACGTAGAAAAAGTGAATCACATGCTTGTCACACCATTCAATGATGTGTGAGATATAGGGAGTAGCATCATGCGACAAACAGCAGAATACATCATGGATGTTTTCGCCAATCTCTCCCTTGTCAATCTTTTCCAGTAAATCGCTCAATGTCCCTAAGCGAGTGAACGCATCTGGACATTTTTGAAAATCACTGTCAGCATAATAACCGATTATCTTATAACCCGTCGTAGCATCTATCATCAAATCTTCATAAATGTTGATATTAGCCATGTCATGACCGATAAAAAGCACACGCCGTGTATTTCCGCCAGCCTGACGATACTTGCTCAAAATGAAAATCTCAAATATGCGTAAAAACAATATTGAGCAGTATAGTACAGGGGTGTATATGAAGATGAACTTGAAGAAACCGCCGCTACCGCCTACAATACGTGATAAGGTGAAAAACAGTACGGCTTGGAAGACGCACAATTTGAGCACACGCAACATCACTGATTCGAACGAATTGCGACGTTCGTGGATTATTGTGTGGAAAAAATACTCGGATACTACCAATGAAATATTCGCGACGAACAACTCGGTCTTAGGGGCCGTCTCAAAGAAATTCGGAAGTATATCTGGGGCAATATGCTTAAAAAGAATAAGCAGGATATTAAGCAATATGAAATCGCCTAATATCACCAAATTCCTGATCAAATTACTGCCGCTCGATGTCGTTTTCATCGTGATAATTTCTATGTGTTCAGAAAATCTCTGCAAAATTACAAAGATTTCACGAACTTCTACACAAATTGTGGGAAAAAATGCGGTTTTTTATTAAATAATAAGTTTTTCTGTCGGTTCATTTCGGATTTCTGGCTCATTGCCCATGTTTTTTGCGTTTCGAATACTTAATTATGAATAGGCTATGAGATGAAAATAACTAACAAGATTTCACTGTACTGTTTATTCGAATAACCATGAAATAGGGCGCTTCCTCTTTTTTCAGACTTTTATTTTGCTATTAACATTTTTTGTTGTAATTTTGCAACCGCCGTGTATTTCATGGCGTTTTATTTGATAAAAAACTTTTACTAATTATGGGAATATTCTCAAAACTGTTCAGGAAAAAGTCGCAAGAGACAAAGATAGGCGGAATGGAAGACTATATGACTCTCATTAGAGTCTATTTTCAGGCTTCGCTTGCAGTAAATCTTGGTATCACCAATCTTGCTGCATTGCCAGATTTGCGCACGTTTAAGATGACACTCAAGGTGCCTACTGTCAATAATAAATTGGGCGTCGGGGAAAAAAGTCAGTGTAAAAAAATGATGAAAGAAATTTACAATACTGATGATTACTTCCTGAAAGAAATTGACCAAAGTTTGAAAAAGAACTGCAGAAAATTGCAAGATGTGCAACCTTATATGGTGCAGTTCCAAGGGTTTTCTCAAGATGTGCTAATGTTGATGGGCAACTTGATGAAATTCAAACTCAGAATGCCTTCTTTCTTTAAGAAGTCAATCTATGCCATGACGGAAAAAACCGTCAACGACATCTTTAATAAAAACGATTACAAAGATGCCGGCGTGGTCAAAACCGTGCTCAATATCAGACAATATAACAATCGTTTGGGGTTCTCTCAGAAATGGATTACCGATTTCGCTTACCAAGTTATTATGCTTGCTAAAAAAGAGCCCAAACCAAAGGCCGATGAGCAAAAAAAGAGTTGAATCTTTGGTTAATTGAAATTATTCAACTAACTTTGCACTCAAATTGTTAGTTATGCCTGCCGAGGACAAACGCATCATATTATTCACCACCAGAGTTCGCCAGATGATACTTCACTATAATGAGGTGCGTCAGGAGAATAAAAAACTGCAGGATACTATACGCCAAAAAGAGCAGTTAATAGGTGAATTGAATGCCAAACTGAGACAGGCTGAATACGACTATAATTCGCTCAAAATGGCTAAGATGATCGAAATTACCGATGGCGACATGGATAAAGCTAAGGTTAGATTGTCAAGGCTGATTAGAGACGTCAACAAATGTATCACTCTCCTGAGTGAAAAATAGCGTGAGCGATGCCTGAAGAAAGAGAGAAAAGACGTATTATACTGCATGTTTATAACCAACAACTCCCCATCACCATTTCTGTGGATGAAGAGGAGATGTATCGTAATGCCGCCAAACTTGTGAGCGACAAGGTCAATTTCTATGCAAACGCTTCTAAGCATAGTAAAGTCAATGACCAAATGATGCTCTATATGGTGTTGGTGGACATTGCAATGATGTATCAACGCGAACATGCAAAATCGGATGACCTAAAGGATATGGGTGAAATCCTGGTACGGCTCACTTCAGAAATCGAAGACGCATTAAAGAACGAGGAGAAGTGAACGGTAACAGGATTTTATCATATCTATATAATACTTTTTTAATAACATGCCTATAATTATATCTATCATCGTTGCGGTCGCCAGCCTTGTGATTGGCGGCTTGGTTGGATACATGATTTTCCGATATGTATTAAAAGGAAAATATAATGAGAGTATAGCCGCTGCTGAAAAAGAAGCAGAAGTCATAAAAGAAAAAAAGGAACTCCAAATCAAGGAAAAATTCCTAAACAAAAAGGCTGAACTTGAAAAAGAGGTTCAACAACGAAACCAGAAAATCCAACAAGGAGAAAACAGACTCAAACAGCGCGAAATCTCACTTAATCAACGTCAGGAGGAGCTTGGACGGAGAAGACAAGAGGTGGAACAGGCGCAGCAGAGAATCGATAACGAAAAGAAACTAATCGCCAAAAAAGAGGAAGAGTTAGAGAAAATGCAACTCAAAGAGAGGGAGAAACTTGAAGAACTCTCTGGATTGAGTGCTGAGGAAGCAAAACTTAGACTCGTTGAAAGCCTTAAAGATGAGGCTCGCACAGATGCCGCTTCCTATGTCAATGAAATCATGGATGAGGCAAAACTCAATGCTAATGCTCAGGCTAAAAAGATTGTTATACAGACCATTCAACGTGTAGCGACAGAAACGGCTATAGAGAACTCCGTCAGTATCTTCCACATCGACAATGATGAGGTTAAGGGACGTATTATCGGACGTGAAGGCCGTAATATACGGGCTCTGGAGGCTGCTGCAGGAGTGGAAATCGTCGTTGACGACACTCCCGAGGCGATTGTCATCTCAGCTTTCGATCCCATCAGACGTGAGGTCTGCCGTTTGGCTCTGCATCAGTTGGTGGCTGACGGACGTATACACCCCGCCCGTATCGAGGAAGTGGTGGCAAAGGTTAAAAAACAAATCGAAAATGAGGTCATTGAAACTGGAAAGCGCACGGCCATCGACCTCGGTATTCATGGATTACACCCCGAACTCATACGCATTATCGGCAAGATGAAATACCGTTCATCATACGGACAGAATCTTTTACAGCATGCACGCGAAACTGCCAATCTCTGTGCAGTCATGGCTTCCGAACTCGGACTCAATCCCAAAAAGGCTAAGCGTGCCGGATTGCTTCATGATATAGGTAAAGTACCCGATGAAGAGAGTGAATTGCCCCATGCTCTCTATGGCGCGAAAATCGCTGAGAAATTTAAGGAGAAACCCGATATTTGCAATGCGATCGGTGCCCACCACGATGAAATGGAAATGAACACGTTGCTGGCTCCTATCGTGCAGGTTTGTGATGCTATTTCTGGCGCACGTCCAGGTGCACGCCGTGAAATTGTTGAAGCTTATATCAAACGTCTGAATGACCTCGAGGCTATTGCCATGAGTTATCCAGGAGTGACCAAAACGTATGCAATTCAGGCTGGTCGTGAACTCCGCGTTATTGTCGGTGCGGATAAGATGGACGACAAGCAGACAGAGGCACTCTCTGGTGAAATCGCCAATAAGATTCAAACGGAAATGACCTACCCCGGACAGGTGAAAATCACAGTTATCCGTGAGACTCGCTCTGTCGCATATGCCAAGTAATCTTAGGTTCACATAATCAACAGAGGGGAGCACCGCGTGCTCCCCTCTGTTGTATGGCGATCGATTGATTCTTTTCTGTTGAAATGAGTGGTAAATTCGAAAGTCTCCTTTGGTCGGTGTAAAGGCATTATGATCCTATCGTTGCCAGTGCCGCTTGATAAACATCGAAATAATCCAAATCCAGATGGTCTATCATGTTGGGAAAGGCTTGCATGAAACTGGCGTAACAGAGGGCTGCCACTTTTCGTCCTTCCAATCTGCTTCCTTGTAATGATTGAAGCACATATATTTGGTCTGCAGTCCATTGTGACTGGACGATCATTGATGTCTCCATCGCGATGACACGAGTGCTGTTGATGTCATCGAGAGTGCGCAGATAAGTCACAGCCCAGCACATATCGTCTAATGCCGACGTTTTTTTCTCTGCCGGTTTCTCTTCTTCTTCAGTCCATTCTTCCTGGCCGAAGAGTGATAATTCCTGAACTGATTCGTCTGTGGCTGACGATTTACGCTTCTTCCTTAGTCTCATGTGTTAATCCTAAATGCATGTACTTTCGAGGTCAGAAATTGTTGTGTTTCAAGAAATACTGGGCGTTGACCAATCCCTTGTCGGCTGCTTGTTTCATCAGTTTCTTCGCTTTTTTGCGGTCTTTTGCCACTCCTTTACCTTCATAGTATAAAATCGCCAGGTTGTAAAGGGATTCCAGGTTGCCCGATTCGATGGCCACCTGATAGCATTGTAAACCGGCGTCGATGTCTTGTTCCACACCTTTTCCCTCAATCAGCATGCGGCCCATGTTGTTGTAGGCTGAGGTCTGGCCATTAGTGGCGGCTTTTTGATAATATTCAAATGCCTTTGAAAAGTCTTGATTTACCCCGTGCCCCTCTTCATAGCAACTGCCAATCATCAATAGTGCCGTGGGATGATTCTTCTCTGCGCATACTTGATACAACCGGAAAGCATGCTTGTAGTTCTGTGCCACTCCGTTGCCGAAATAATAGGCGTTGGCTAAATTCAGCGAGCCGCTCGTCACGCCGTTTTCCGAGGCTTTAGTATACCAATAGGCGGCTTTTTCCAAGTCTTTTTCTACGCCATTGCCATAAAAGTATGCGTTGCCGAGATTCAGTTGGGCGTTGGGGTAATCTTGTTCTGCAGCCAATTCAAACCATTTGGCGGCTTCTACAGGGTCTTTTTTCATGCCTTCACCTTTCTGATAGGCGATGCCAAGATTATATTGCGCATAGACAAACCCCTGGGTGGCCGATTTCTCATACCATTGCACAGCCTTCTTGTAGTTTTGGCTCACACCAATCCCGTCATGGTAACGGTTACCTAAGTTGAATTGTGCGGTGCGGTCGCCCGCCTCTGCATCTTTCTTCAACTGTTTGATGGCTTCGTCTTCGGGGTTCACGCCTTCTATCTGAGCTTGTATGTTGTTTGAATACAACATCAAAAGTGCGGTCAATACACTGAAAAAGAAACTTTTTTTCATGTTTGGTTATGGTTTTAGTGAATGGTTAGATTGCTTAATAGTATGGGTTTACACCGCAAAAATACGGTAAAAAAAGGAATTCTCCAAATAAACTCCTAAAAAATATTGAGGGCCTATGTTTACCCTCAATCGGTCATTATCATTATGATGATAACAGTTTTATTTTTGAGCAGATGTCTTGCTGGTTCGAGGGAGCTATGTTGCACCTAATCTCTGATTAGATTATAATGTCATAGGGTAGGGGCGGGCACATTCCCGCCCTTGGATAACCCCCATATACTTGATGTGGTGTTCTCGCTGCAAACCTTACAATGTTCCTTTACTCGAGGGCAATTGGTAGTGCTCGATATCGCGACGCACGGCCATTTTCAATGCTCTTGCCAGTGCCTTGAAGATACCCTCTATTTTGTGATGCTCATTTTCACCTTCTGCTTTAATGTTCAGGTTCATTCGTGCCGCATCACTCAGGCTCTTGAAGAAATGGAGAAACATCTCTGTAGGCATTTCACCGATTCTCTCACGGTTGAAGGTGGCATCCCATACCAGCCATGGCCGTCCGCCGAAATCCAAGGCTACGCTGCATAAGCAATCATCCATGGGCAGGGTGTATCCATACCGCTCTATACCACGTTTGTCTCCCAATGCTTTCAACAGGCATTCGCCTAATACAATGGCTGTGTCTTCTATCGTGTGATGCTCATCTACATGCAGGTCACCTTGGGCCTCTATCTCTAAATCCATGCTGCCGTGTTTGGCTATCTGTTCGAGCATATGGTCGAAGAATCCCAGACCTGTTTTGATGTCGCTTTTCCCACTCCCGTCCAGGTTTACGCGCACGCGGATGTCTGTCTCTTTTGTTGCGCGGTGTGATTCTGCGATGCGCTCACCTGCAAACAATATCTCGGCAATTTTAGGCCAAGTCATACCGTTTTCTCCTAATATCAGGGCTTTGCATCCCAGATTCTCCGCCAACTGCCGGTCTGTCTCACGGTCACCGATTACATAACTGTTTTCCAAATCATATCGCTCATTGTCCATATACTCCTTGAGCATACCTGTACCCGGCTTACGGTCGGGATGATGGTCTTCGGGGAAATGACGGTCGATATGGAAGGCGTCAAAAGTGATGCCTTCATCTGACAGTGCTTGCAAGATGAAACGATGTACGGGCCAGAATGTCTCTTCTGGAAAACTGTCTGTACCCAGACCGTCTTGGTTACTCACCATGACAAATTTGAAGTCGAGATTCTTACGGATAAATCCTAGATTCTTGAATACGCCTTTCGTGAAACGCAGTTTATCAAATGAGTCAATCTGTTCGTCTGCGGGTTCTTCTATCAAAGTCCCGTCGCGGTCGATGAATAAGATTCTTTCTGCCATTGCCTTCTTGGGGTTATGTGGTTGATATGCGGTGGGTTATTCCGATGTCGCTTGAAGCGAGGTCTGCTTTTCGCGGTGATGTTCTTCTATCGAGCCGTATTGGTAATAGTTCACGACTGTGAGGAATTGCCAGAGGAAATAGACCAGCCAGGTGAATATAAATGTAACTACTGCAAGTAACCAAATGAATGAACCAGGCATTCCGTTTGGGTCGCCCATGGTTACTCCGCTGAGCGATTCTTTTTCGGCGATGCTCATCGTCACTACGGGTATTGCCATCAGGGCGGTGGTGGTAAGTAACATCAATAACGTAAGGATATTTGTCGTCAAAAGTTTGCCCAAGTAATGGTAACCGCGGCACAATCCTTTAGGTAACCCGTTGAAGTATCTGGTGATTATTGAAGATGGTTTCGTCGGCTCCTCACTGATAAATCTTACATGGTAATAATGTAGAGGAAGGGTTAAAAGCAACAATAACATACTGCTCAACGCTACAACCCACCATTGACAACCTGTCAACAGTGTGATGCCATAGACGGCAAAACCTATTATCACAAACAATACACAAGCGCACAGGATTGCCCATCCGCAGCGCAACAAGTTTTTCTTCCCTGCTGGACTGTTCAGCAATTGATACAATCGTGATACCGCCCATGAGAGAGCGGCGAAAACACAAATGCCTGAAATGATAATGCCGATGGTCAGCCAAAGGTCACACGAGATTTGACGGGATTGCTGATAACAAAGTACTCTGCAAATTGCGACAAACACACTCAACAGTGTTATCGGCAACCATGTACGTCTGAACAGGTTGCCCAATTGGTCGCAGCACCATTTCCAAGCGGCTGAAATACATCCTTTGGCGCTTCTTATTTTATAAATCTCTTCCTGTTCCATTGATAGTATGATATTTTGTACTATGCATATATATTAGTTGTTCTCATTGGAAAGAATTGCAGGTCGTCGGCGTCTGAATTCACTGCAGATTACAGCCGTAGCTACAGCCACATTCAGACTTTCGGCATGTGTCTCACCTGTAGAATAATGGGGTATAAGTAACCGTTTGCTGACCATCTGTCTGATGCTTTCGCTGATGCCGTTGCCTTCATTGCCCATGATGATGATGCCATGATGGCTCAATTCTTCTTCAAAAATGTTCTTGCCGTCAAGCAGCGTTCCGTAAACCGGGATGTCATTTCCAAATCGGCAAATCACATCCTCAAGAGATTCGTAGAGGATTTTCACACGGGCAATGCTGCCCATGGTCGCTTGCACTACTTTCGGGTTCCATACGTCTGCACTGTGACGGCTGCAAATAATGGTGCGGATACCAAACCAGTCGGCCACACGGATGATTGTGCCCATATTGCCGGGATCTTGCACGTCGTCTAATGCCAATACCAACTCATTTCGGGCCGACATGATGGTCTGCTCTCGTTCTTCGGGTGTATAGACTGGCTGACGGAATATCCCTATCACTTGTTGGGGGTGTTGCAGAAAACTTGCACGGCGCAGTTCCTCCTCGCTCACAGTGATGCGTGCGCAACTGCAATCTGTCAAACCCTTATAATCTTCTGTGGAGATAATCGTTTGTGGCGCGGTCACCTTTGCCAGATCGCCGACGACTTTTGGACCTTCTGCCACAAACAATCCAGTTTCCAGCCGGAATTTCTTCAGTTCCAGCCGTTTCAGATTCTTCAGTTGGTTTTTGCTCAGCACCTCGACTCAGTTTAATTGCCTTTAGCTTTCTCTCGTGAGAAACAATCTTTATTAAAACTTATGCAAAGATACTACTTTCATACAAATATAACTCATACTCACAAAAGAATTAACTTTTATTGCAATAATTCTCGCCCTCTGACTTCATTGCCAGAATGCCAATGTCGCCACGTTTGTAAGGATACAGTCACAACACCTGTCATAAGCCGAAAAACATGGTATTCTAATTGCTCAATAAATCCCCCGATTATTTGGTCATTTCGTTCAAATGGTGTAAATTTGCAACCACTAAAGAAAAATCATTATGTACAGAACGAACACTTGTGGGGAATTGAGGCTCGCTGATGCGGGAAAACAGGTGACGCTGGCTGGATGGGTGCAGCGGACACGAAAAATGGGGGGCATGACATTCGTTGACCTGCGCGACAGATATGGCATTACACAATTGGTCTTCAATGAGGCCTTGAATCAGGACTTGTGTGATCGTGCCAACAAACTGGGACGCGAATTTTGTATTCAGGTCAAAGGTGAAGTCAGTGAACGCCAGAGCAAGAATAATAACCTGCCTACAGGCGACGTGGAGATCATTGTCTCAGAACTTAATGTGCTGAGCGAGAGCATCACACCGCCATTCACCATTGAAGACAACTCCGACGGCGGCGACGATATTCGTATGAAATACCGTTATCTCGACCTCCGGAGAAATGCTGTGCGTAAGAATCTTGAGTTACGTCACCGCATGACTATCCTCATACGTAATTTCCTTGACGAGAGGGACTTCATCGAGGTGGAGACTCCTATCCTCATCGGGTCCACACCTGAGGGAGCACGTGATTTCGTGGTGCCTTCACGTATGAATCCTGGGCAATTCTATGCCCTTCCGCAGAGCCCGCAGACATTAAAGCAGTTGCTCATGGTCAGCGGTTTTGACCGCTATTTCCAGATAGCCAAGTGTTTCCGCGATGAAGACTTGCGCGCAGATAGGCAACCCGAGTTTACTCAGATTGACTGCGAGATGTCGTTCGTCGAGCAAGACGATGTCATTGACCTCTTCGAGGATATGGCACGCCATCTATTTAAAGAGGTGCGAGGTGTTGAGCTGCCGGCCAAACTTCAGCAGATGACCTGGCATGAGGCCATGCGCCGTTTCGGTTCCGATAAACCCGACTTGCGTTTTGGGATGGAGTTTGTCGAATTGATGGATGTTCTCAAAGGTACTGGCACTTTTGCTGTATTCGACAATGCCGAATACATCGGTGGCATCTGTGTCCCTGGATGTGCCAATTACACTCGCAAACAACTGGACCAACTTACAGAATTCGTCAAGCGTCCGCAAGTGGGGGCAAAAGGTTTGGTTTATGTGAAATTCAACGAAGATGGTACAGTCAAAACAAGTATTGACAAATTCTATACACCGGAAGTGTGGGCTGCTCTGAAAGAGAAAACAGGCGCGAAGGACGGCGACCTTGTGCTCATTCTCAGTGGTGATAATGCCAATAAGACACGTACGCAACTTTGCACCCTGCGTCTTGAGATGGGCGACCGTCTCGGACTGCGCGATAAAGACAAGTTCGAGTGCTTATGGATTATCGACTTCCCGCTCTTTGAGTGGAGCGATGAGGAGCAGCGTCTCATGGCTGTTCACCATCCCTTCACCATGCCCAATCCCGACGATATACCATTGCTCGAGGAGCATCCTGAACAAGTGAGGGCTAAAGCGTACGATTTCGTGTGCAATGGCGTCGAACTCGGTGGCGGATCTCTTCGTATCCATGACGGTAAATTACAGGAGAAGATGTTCAAAATACTCGGTTTCACACCCGAGAGAGCCATGGCACAGTTCGGATTCCTCATCAATGCTTTCAAATATGGAGCACCCCCTCATGCAGGACTTGCATTCGGACTTGACAGGTTCGTATCCATCATGGCTGGACTTGACTCCATACGCGACTGTATCGCATTCCCGAAAAACAATTCAGGACGCGATGTCATGCTCGATGCACCGTCGGCTATCGACCAGAAACAACTCGATGAACTCTTGATAAAAGTGACCCCGGTCAACGAATAACCAGCTGATTTTGACCTATTTGGGTTGATGTAAGTCAAGAAATTTGAAATTAAAGTCATTTCACTCTAACCGACTGTCATTTTTAGGTAAAATTATTTGATTCTTACGCCAAATCACTGTAATTTTGCAGCGGATTTCAAAAGGATAAATACTATCCAGTATAGAATTAATTAGTTTACTAATAAAATTATGGCAGAAAAGAAAGCAACAAAGGAGGCAGCTCCTAAAGCAGCAGCAAAGAAGGCTCCTGCTAAGAAAGCAGTGAAAAAGGTAGAAGTGGTGATTAACGCAGAGAACGTTGGCTTCAAAGCCGGTGACGTGTATCAGGCTCTTGCTACCGCCGAAAAGGCTCTTTCTGTGAAAGAAATTGCCAAGCAGGCTAAAATCTCTGAGGAAGAGGCTTTGCTCGGAATCGGATGGCTGCTGAAGGAAGGTAAAGTGAAGGATGACGCAGAAAAAATCGCATTGGCTTAATTAAAGCATCATAAAATGGGAGAGGGCTGGTAATGAATGTGTACCAGCCCTCTTTTTTTGTTAACAAACCAACCCCCATGTACGAACAGGAGATATTGAACATATTGACCAGCGCAGGAGATAAAGGACTGAAGGTGGATAAAATTGCCCGCCATGTCTTCAACAACTGCAACTCTTTCTTTGAGACACATAGTCTGGAAGAAATTCGTCAATGTGTAGCTGCGTTCCTGCAAAAAAACTCCAGAACGTCTGATGGGCTGGTTGAGAAGATACAATGGGGTATTTATAAACTCAATAAAAACTCTTTCGAGGCAAGACAGTTGCTCATGCAATTTGCTGAAGATAATGAAGAAAAAGAGAAAAGAACAAGGACGGTTGATGATGACAGGTCTTTGACCCTGTTTTGATGACTCTAAGCATCGAAGAATGTCTATGAAAAGACATAGCCCCTGAGTCCTTAAAAAATATAAAAAAACACCATTTAGGAAGGGGGAAACTATTCTAACGCGTATTATATAAAGAAATTCAATTATTCATACATTTTTTATGGCTAAAAGGTATTTATTAGGATTTGATGTCGGCAGTAGTTCTGTTAAGGCATCATTAGTTAACGCCGACAGCGGGGAATGTGCTGCATCGGCTTTCTTCCCTGAACGTGAGGCTCCCATTACTGCCGTTAAGGCTGGATGGGCTGAGCAAGACCCTCAGATGTGGTGGGATAACGCAAAATTGAGTTTGAAAAAAATCATGGCCGAGACAGGTGCTACGGCTGATGAAATCAAGGCGATAGGTATTTCCTATCAGATGCACGGACTCGTTTGCGTTGATAAAGAGCAGAAAGTGCTCCGGCCCTCCATTATCTGGTGTGACTCCCGTGCCGTTCCATATGGTGAGAAGGCGTTCAATGAACTGGGTGCCGAGCAATGTCTGGGACATCTGCTCAACTCTCCGGGCAATTTCACCGCCGCTAAGTTGGCTTGGGTGAAAGAGAATGAACCCGAACTCTTCGAACGCATTGATAAAATCATGCTTCCCGGCGATTACATTGCCATGAGGTTGAGCGGAGTGGCTAACACCACGATCAGTGGACTGAGCGAAGGAATGATGTGGGACTTTAAAGACAAGAAAGTCGCTAAATTCCTCCTCGACTACTATGGATTCAATGAAACGGTCATTCCCGACATCGTGCCCACATTCAGCATTCAGAGCGAAGTGTGCGCTGAGGCTGCCAAGGAATTGGGCCTTAAAGAGGGTACGCCCATCTCATACCGTGGTGGTGACCAGCCCAATAACGCTTTGTCACTTAACGTGTTCAACCCTGGTGAGATAGCATCTACTGCAGGCACTTCGGGCGTTGTTTATGGCGTATTGGGTGAAACCAATTACGACCCCAAGAGCCGTGTCAATACTTTCGCTCATGTCAACTACACTCAAGACCTCAATCGCCTTGGCGTGCTTCTGTGCATCAACGGTACAGGTATCCTCAATGCATGGGTAAGACGTACCATTGCTCCGGAAGGCATTTCTTATGCAGATATGAACACACTGACCGACAGTGTACCTATCGGCAGCGAGGGCGTTACCATCATTCCGTTTGGTAATGGTGCTGAACGCGTGCTCGAGAACCGTGAGATAGGATGCTCTATCAATGGCGTTAATTTCAACAAGCACGGAAAGGCTCACCTCATGCGTGCTGCCCAAGAGGGTATCGTCTTCAGTTTCTGCTATGGAATGGAAGTCATGCAGCAGATGGGCATGGATATCAAGAAAATCCACGCTGGAAAGGCAAATATGTTCCTTAGCCCGTTGTTCCGCGACACACTCGCTGCTGTCAGCGGTGCTACCATCGAACTCTATGAGACCGATGGCAGCGTAGGAGCAGCAAAAGGTGCTGGTATGGGATGTGGCATCTACAAAGACCACGACGAGGCCTTCTCAACACTCAAGAAACTAGCAGTCATTGCTCCCGACGAGAAGAACCGCGACGCTTATCTCACAGCATATGCTGCATGGAAAGAGAAACTTGAGCAACTCTTGAAATAAATCTGATGAGTAACTAAAAACTTTAATATTATTATTTTCATTTTAATTTAATTATGGCAAAAGAGTATTTCCCGTTTACCGGTAAAATTCCTTTCGAAGGAAAAGAGAGTAAAAATGTAATGGCTTTCCATTATTACGAACCCGAAAAGGTCGTGATGGGTAAAAAGATGAAAGATTGGCTGAAGTTTGCCATGGCTTGGTGGCACACACTCGGTGGAGCAAGTGCAGACCAGTTTGGTGGACAGACCCGCAGTTATGAGTGGGACAAGGCTGCCGATGCAGTTCAGCGCGCTAAGGATAAGATGGACGCCGGTTTCGAGATTATGGATAAACTGGGCATCGAGTATTTCTGCTTCCATGATATCGACCTCGTAGAAGAGGGTGACACCATCGAGGAGTATGAGGCTCGCATGAAGGCTATCACTGACTATGCTCAGGAGAAAATGAAACAGTTCCCCAACATCAAACTGCTCTGGGGTACAGCCAACGTGTTCGGCAACAAGCGTTACGCTAACGGTGCCAGCACCAACCCCGACTTCGACGTCGTGGCTCGCGCTATCGTTCAGATTAAGAACGCTATCGACGCTACCATCAAACTCGGTGGAACCAACTATGTGTTCTGGGGTGGACGTGAAGGTTACATGAGCCTGCTCAATACCGATCAGAAACGTGAGAAAGAGCACATGGCTACCATGCTGACCATGGCTCGCGACTATGCACGCGCTAAGGGGTTCAAAGGCACATTCCTTATCGAGCCCAAACCCATGGAGCCCTCAAAGCACCAGTATGATGTCGACACAGAGACCGTTATCGGTTTCCTCAAGGCTCACGGACTTGACAAAGACTTCAAAGTCAACATCGAGGTGAACCACGCTACTCTCGCTGGTCACACCTTCGAGCACGAACTGGCTTGCGCTGTTGACGCTGGCATGCTCGGCTCTATCGACGCTAACCGTGGTGATGCTCAGAACGGTTGGGATACCGACCAGTTCCCCATCGACAACTACGAACTGACTCAGGCTATGCTGGAAATCATCCGTAACGGTGGTCTCGGCAATGGCGGTACCAACTTCGACGCTAAGATTCGTCGTAACTCTACCGACCTCGAAGACCTCTTCATCGCCCACATCAGCGGTATGGATGCTATGGCACGCGCTCTGATGAACGCTGCCGCTATCCTTGAGGAGAGCGAACTGCCCGCTATGAAGAAGGCTCGCTACGCTTCCTTCGACGAAGGTATCGGCAAGGACTTCGAAGACGGCAAACTCACTCTCGAGCAGGTTTATGAGTATGGCAAGAAAGTCGGTGAGCCCAAGCAGACTTCAGGCAAGCAGGAGAAGTACGAGACCATCGTCGCTCTCTACACAAAATAAGTCATCTGCTTATTTGATATTATAAAAAATCAGGAGTCACAGATGTGGCTCCTGTTTTTTTTATGATCATGCTAAAGTAATTCTAAAGGTCTGAATAGTCTAACTTGCGGAATAGTTATTCACCTGGTTCTTCTGACTTGTCAATGCCAGTATTGGCCTTTTTCCTTTTTTTCACAAACCATCGAACGGTGAAATACAGAACGACCAACCCTACAAGTGCTAAAATGCCCCACTTGATGTAGTCGCCATATTCCTCTAATTTCTCCGTCAGTTGGTCCTCTGGTACCACAGAATGCAAATACCAGCCTAATGCTGCGAGAATGCAATTCCATACACCGGCTCCGATGGTCGTGTAGAGTAAGAATTTCCAGTAATTCATCTTCGACAGTCCTGCGGGAATGGAGATAAGATGCCGAATTCCGGGTATAAGACGTCCTGATATAGTTGCGACCATGCCATGGTCATTGAAATACTTTTCGCTCTTTTCAACTTTCTCTTGATTCAATAGGCACATCTTGCCCCATTTGCTGTCGGCGAATTTATAAATGATGGGACGCCCAAGGTAATAACCTGCCACATAGTTGATGCTGGCTCCAAGGTCGGCGCCTATTGTGGCAAACAATATCACTAAAAACACATTCAGGTGGCCGCCTGCGGCATGGTAGGCTGCTGGCGATACCACCAGTTCAGAGGGTACGGGTATGACAGTGCTCTCCAACAGCATCAGCAGCAGCACTGTTCCATAATTCAAATGTCCTATCAGGGATGTAATCCAACTCATTGCTTGTAAATACTTGTCTTTCTCTTAATATGATATATAATTCACTCTCCTCAACCTCATTTCTTTAATAGTCGCTTGGCCTCTTCATAATACTCTTCCGGGTCCATGCCTTCTGGAAACAGTCCGTTCAACACGTTTCGCGCTTCGCGTGGATTCTCAATGACGGCTTTTCGCAGATAGCGCAGATAATCGTCGTAATTGCCTAACTCATAGGCGCAGACCGCCAAATAAGAATAACCGTCGCTCATATTGCCGTCAGACGCCTCCAATAGCGATTGAAACATGTTGTATGCCAAATGGATGTAATTGTTGTCATATACCGAGATGGCAATACGCAACAAGATAGCGGGCGACATGTTCGAAGCGTCAACGGCTTCTTGAAAACAGATTTGAGCTTCTTCGATACGTTGATGCTCCAAATAGAGATGGCCTTTTAGTACTGTCATCTCTTCATGGTTACATTCGATATCTGCTGTCTTATTTACATAATACAAAGCCTCATCCAGACGACCTGCACGACTCAGGGCAAATGCCAGTTCCTGGTATATCTCCTGTTGATATTGTTTATACTCGCCGCGATAATTCGCTTCCGCCTTCTTCAGGTGTTCGATGGCTTCTTCCAGACGGTTCAAATTAAACAGGCAAATTCCTTGATACAAGTCGCCTACCGCTTCCTGGGGATGCATCTCGCTGTATTGGTGATAATACTTCAGGGCGTCCTCGTAATTAAAGAGCATCAACAAACCGTTGGCCTTATTCAGCAGCGCTTCTTCGTCATTCGGGTTGATGGCGAGAGCATACTCACTGCTGGTAATGGCTTCGTGTATGTTGTCCTGCATCAGTTGCGAGGCAGACAATTGGTTCCAATAATAGGCGGAAAAGGGGTTTTCATCAATCAGTCGTGTAAATATACGCTCGCTTTCGGCATAATCGCCTTTGCTGAACAAGATACGTCCCAACGCCTCTTGGTAGTCATTGCACTCTGTCTCATTCGATTGTTTCAACCATTCGTGCGCCATCTCCATTTGCTCATAGTCGGCCATGAGAGTGGCGGCATCTAAGATGAAATCACTGCGGTCCAACGGGTCATCCAGTGCGTCGTAGCAGGAATGAAGATATTCATTCGCTTCGGTATATTGTCCTTTGGCAATCATGATTTCCGCCTCGATGTAATAGTAGTCCAAATCTGATTTGTCCTCTATTTGGCTGGCATACTCCTCGGCTCTTTCAGGATCATTGTCACGGACAAGCATCATACGGGCCATGAAAACGAGTGGGGCAGTGGCGCCATTAAATAAGTCGATAGCATAAGTGGCAACAGACACAGCATCGTCGATTTGACCACGGCTGTGGTAATACTCGGCGATGTCGGTCAGTTGTTCTGAATCGAGATACGTGGTGTCGCCGCCATGTATCATCTCTTCGTACCTTCTCAGGTCTTCCTTAAATTCTTTGCTGTCGAAATATGAATTGTCCACTGGCTCTATCGGCAATAGGCTTATTTGTTCATCTTAGCCCAGGTGTCTTTCAGACCCACTGTCTTGTTGAACACCAGATGTTCAGGTGTGGAATCAATGTCTGCCATGAAATAGCCGATACGCTGGAATTGCAAATATTCGCCTGCCTTACGCTCCGCAGCGTAATTTTCCACATAACAGTGATCAAGCACTTGCAGAGATTCAGGATTGAGCAATTCGCGGAAGTCGCGCTCGTCGGCTGACGGATTCTCCACATTGAACAATCTGTCATATACCCGTACTTCTGCCTCTTGGCAGTGGTCGGCAGATACCCAGTGAAGGGTGCCTTTCACTTTACGGTTGGCTCCTTCTTTACCGCTCTTGCTCTCAGGGTCATATTCTGCATATATCTCTTCGATATTGCCCTCGGCGTCTTTCTTGCAACCTGTACACATGACTATGTATGCGTTCTTCAGGCGCACTTCTTTTCCCGGGGTCATGCGGAAGAATTTCTTCGGAGCATCTTCCATGAAATCGTCACGTTCTATCCATAGGTTCTTTGAGAAAGTGATGCTGTGGGTGCCGTCAGCCTCATTTTCGGGGTTGTTCACGGCTGTCATCTCTTCGGTCTCATTATCGGGATAGTTGGTGATAATCAGTTTCACGGGATTCAAAACGGCGCTCACACGGATACTGCGCGCGTTCAGGTCTTCACGAACAGCGGCTTCCAGAAGGGCCATGTCGTTCAATGCGTCAAATTTGGTATAGCCGATAGAGTCAATGAATTTGCGGATGCTTTCTGGCGAATAACCACGGCGGCGCATTCCGCTCAAAGTCGGCATTCGTGGATCGTCCCAGCCGTTTACTTTTTTCTCCGTCACCAAAGCCAGCAGTTTGCGCTTACTCATCATGGTGTAGGTCAGGTTCAGACGGTTGAACTCTATCTGGCGTGGACGGTAGTCGGTCTGACCTTCTTTCTCTTGTAAGAAGTCAATAAACTTGTCGTAGAGCGGTCGGTGAGGCACAAACTCCAATGTACAGACTGAGTGGGTCACACCCTCGAAATAGTCGCTTTGTCCGTGGGCGAAGTCATACATGGGGTAAGCATTCCACTTCGTGCCCGTGCGGTGGTGTGGGGTGTGGATAATACGATACATGATAGGATCGCGGAAGTGCATGTTCGGGTTGCTCATGTCGAGTTTGGCACGTAGCACCATCGAACCTTCCACGGCTTCGGGCGTGTTCATCGCGTTGAAAAGTCTCAAGTTCTCTTCTACCGGACGGTCACGATAGGGTGAGGGCTTACCAGACTCAGTGGGGGTGCCTTTCTGTTCGGCAATTTGTTCAGAGGTCTGCTCGTCAATATAGGCAAGTCCTTTCTTAATCATCCAAACGGCAAATTCCCACAATTGCTCGAAATAGTCGGAGGCATAATACAAATTACCCCAATGGAAACCCAACCACTGGATATCGTTGAGGATATTTTCCACATATTCGTTGTTCTCTTTCGAGGGGTTGGTGTCGTCAAAACGCAGGTTGCATACACCGTTATATTTTTCGGCAATGCCGAAGTCCATGCAGATGGCCTTGGCATGACCGATGTGTAAATAACCGTTGGGTTCTGGCGGGAAACGCGTTTGGATGCGTCCGCCGTTCTTACCTTCTTCCAGGTCTTTTTCCACTAATTGTTCTACGAAACTGATGCTTCGTTTCTCTTCATTGGTGTTTACTGTCTCAGTCATATTTTTATAGATTATTATTCGATTTATTTGAACATGTAAATGTTTTTGTCTTAAATCTTCAATTCGAGTCCCTTCAACTACAAAAGGGCTTTTCTTTATTTCTTGATTCCCCGTTCATTCAAGGCTTGTGCATATCTGCGGGCATTCACCTGATGCTCGGCCATGGTCTTGGCGAAATTATGTGTCCCGTCGAAAGTCTCTTTGGCGCACATATACAGATAGTCATGCTGAGTGGGGTTGAGTACGGCATCGATGTTGACACGCTCCGGGTTACGGATGGGACCCGGGGGCAAACCTACGTATTTATAGGTGTTATAGGGATTGTCAACTGTCAACATGCTATTCAGTACCCTTTTGGCGCCGAAATTTTTCAATGCGAATTTTACAGTCGGGTCCGCTTGTAATAACATGTTGATCTTCAGACGGTTCAGATATAACCCTGCCACACTCGGTTTCTCTTCTTTATTGTTGGTCTCTTCTGCCACGATACTGGCCAGGGTCACGGCTTCTGCCGGAGTCAGGCCTTGGGCTTTCGCTTGTGCTTTGCGTTCGTCAGTCCAGTATTTGTCGCTTTCTTTTTTCATGCGGCCTATCAACTCCTCGGGGGTCACATCCCAATTCATACTATAGGTCTCGGGCAGGAACAGACCGATAATGTTGGCGGTGTCAGTATCAAATTTCTGGCAAATAGCAGGATTTGACAATGCGCGATAAAGCGTCACACTGTCCATCTCCAATTTCTTGCTCACACGGGCTGCCAAAACATCCAACGTGCGTACCGAAGGAACGGTTACGTTGAGAGGGGTCTGTTCTCCGACTTTCAATTTCTGGTACAGGCGGTATGCACTTATACTTTTATCAATGGCATAACGCCCTTTATGAATATTGTCTGCATATTTGCCGGAACCGGCCAACAGTTTGAATCCTGTCATGCAACGGCCTTTTGATACGGCTCCCACTTTTGTGTAAACAGAGTCGATGTTGTCGTTTTGGTCTATATACACATATTGGGTCTCACCGGTAGCATTCATGGCGGAAAACAGAAAATACCATCCTGCTCCAACGGCTATAAGTGCCAGCAATCCTAATGCCAGGCCAATCCGTTTGAGCTGTTTCTTCCGTTTCGACGCGCTCTTTTTGCGTTTTTGAGTCTTTTTCTTCATTGGTGGCTATATCGGTTACAATATATCTTTTTATTTCGCGGCAAAATTACTAATTTTTTTTCAATGAAGTGTTGGTTTCGTGTGGTTTATCGTCTTAATATGATGGATTTAAGAAAAAAAGTAGTAATTTTGCAAAAAGTATCTATGTAAAACCATGAAACTGAAATTCTCTATTCATTATAACACAGTCTGGGGTGAAAGCCTTCATGTATGTCTTACCTGTTGGCATCTTGACGGTAAGGAGCGGTATCAGAATATCATGATGCAGACCGACGACGGGTCGCTATGGGCAGTGGAGACTTCGCTGATGGAGTCGCGCACCAATCCCGTGGTGGCACTTGAGTATGTTTATCAAGTCGAGGATTCCGATGGAAAGACTGTGCGTAGAGAATGGAGCAAGGTGCCGAGGCGCTTTGCTGTTGCCAGTGCCCTCAATTACGTTTTTCCTGATGCATGGCGCGACGCGCCGTTGCCCTGCCATCTTTATACGGATGCGTATAGGTCTATCACAGGTTGGACCATGGGACAATGTCTGAACATAGAGAAATTGCCCATGTTTCGCAAAACGGTTATCTTCCGTGTCTCAGCACCTCAATTAGAGGCAGGACAATCTGTCGGTATTTGTGGAAGTCACCCTGCTGTTGGTGATTGGAATCCATCGCGTTATCTAAAGATGAATCCCATGGGCGATGGCGACTGGATTCTCTCTGTCAATGTCGATGCCATGCGCCATCCGATAGAGTATAAATATGTGGTGGTTGATGATGAGAGCCATCAAATCAAATCGTGGGAAGAAGGTGATAACCGCCAAACTGGTGATTTGAACTTCCCCGATGGCCAGGTCCTGGTTCTATATGGCGAACCGTTGCGTTTAGGTGAAAAATCATGGCGGCTGGCCGGGGTGGCGGTGCCGGTCTTTGCATTGAGGTCAGAACAATCTTTTGGCGTCGGTGATTTCGGCGATTTGAAACGCATGGCGCAGTGGGCTGCAAAAGTGGGGATAAAATTGATACAGGTCCTCCCAGTGTGGGACACCACAAGCACACATTCGTGGACCGATTCCCATCCCTATAACATTATCTCGGCATTTGCTCTGCATCCTCATTATATGGATATCAGCCAATTGGGTTCGTTGAGCGATGAGGAGAAGATGACAACATACTATCGGCAGCAGCGCGAACTCAACACGCTCAAAGAGATGGATTATCTGGCTGTGGAAAGAGTGAAATCCAATTATATCGACGATATCTTTGAAGAGCAAGGGGCTGATTGTCTGAACAGCGAAGGATGTAAGGATTTTGTCGCTGAGAATGAATGGTGGTTGTCTTCGTATGCCGCTTTTTGTATTCTTCGCGACAGGTATAACACATCACGTTATACTGATTGGCAAGAGTGGGCCGTTTTCGACCGCAATCAGGTCCGGACACTTTTGGAGGAAGAATTAAAGGCATATAATAAGATTATCTTCACCCAGTATCATCTATATCGCCAGTTAAAAAACGCTTGCGACAAGGCGCGGCAATTGGGAGTTACCATTAAGGGCGACTTGCCTATCGGTGTTTATCGCGACAGTGTGGAGACGTGGGCCCACCCGCAATTATTCAACATGGATACGCAAACCGCCACACCGCCTGATATGTTTTCGCCTTGGGGACAGAACTGGGGCTTCCCGACATACAGATGGCAGGAGGAAACAGATAATCATCATGACATTTCACTGGTAGAATGGTTAAAGAGGCGCCTGCGTTTGATGGAGCGTTTCTTCGGGGCAGTACGTATTGACCATATAATCGGTTTCTTCCGTATCTGGCAGTTGCCGTCACACGCTGTACATGCCACCCTGGGTCATTTCTCTCCCTCATTGCCGATGAGTGAAGAGGAGATTGGCCGTTTTGGCCTTCCTTTCCGAAAGGAATTGATGACACGTCCTTTCATCAACGATCGGGTGCTTGACCGCTTCTTTGGCATTCATGCTCCTTATGTCAAGGAGCATTTCCTCATTAGTAAGCCTTACGGACTTTATGCTTTGCGACAAGAGTTTGACACTCAGTCCAAGGTGCGTGAATACATGGCTGGTAAAACCGATGAGAACAGTTTGTGGATACGCGACGGATTGTATCGCCTCATTGCCAATGTGCTGATGATTGAGGATGAGCAGATGGAAGGTATGTATCACCCTCGTTATATGGTCTATAACGAACCGGTCTATGAGGTGTTGGGCGCAGACGAGAAAGATGCTTTTATGAGGCTTTACAACAATTATTTCTATGAGCGTCACAATGATTTTTGGGCCAATGTGGCTTTGCACCGATTGGCTGAAATTCTTGCAGATACTCGTATGCTCGTCTGTGCGGAAGATTTGGGCTTGTTGCCCGGTTGCGTGAGCGAGGTTTTACGGACAATGCGCATCCTGCCGCTTGAGGTGCAATCTATGCCCAAACGATTCGGTGAGGAGTTTGCACACCTCGAATCATATCCCAACCAAAGCGTTTGCACTACTTCCACACATGATATGCCAACATTGAGGCAATGGTGGGAAGAAAACGTAGGACGCACACAGCGTTACTATATCACGATGATGCAGAAGCAGGGTAGGGCACCGCAACATTTGCCGGCGCATCTTGCCGAAGAAATTGTAGCGCGACACCTCTATTCTCCTTCGATGCTATGTGTGTTGCCGCTGCAAGATTGGTTGGCCATGGATGCCGACCTGCGAGAAAAGGATATTTGGACTGAGCGTATCAATGCGCCTTACGATGCATATAACCAGTGGAAATACCGAATGCCCATGAATATTGAACGGCTGATGGATGCGTCAGTATTCAATCAGAAAGTCACCACAATGGTTCGACGAAGCAAGAGGTGAGACCTCTCACTTAGCACTTATCATGCCAACGTATGAGAGTCCAGATACCGTTGCACCTCTTCTTTATAGCTGTCTGAGATAGGGATGAGATAGTTGCCGAATACAATCTTGAAACGGTCTATCAGGTTGACTTTCGGCATGTGAACGATGTACGAACGGTGGGTGCGGATAAACTCAGGCTGAGGAAGACATTCCTCCAGTTTCTTTAGGTTCAGCAGGCTCATCACCGGTTTTTGGTCATTCTCTAAGTATATTTTTACATAGTCTTTTACGCCTTCGATGAACAGGATGTCGTCGAAACTCACTTTTACCAGTTTGTAGTCACTTTTAATGAATACAAACCGGTCTTTTGAGAATATATTTACTTTTGACTGTTCAGCGTGCCAGGTAAGGGCTTTATTGGCTGACTTGAAAAAAACATCATAACTGATGGGTTTCAGTAGATAATCGAGAGCGTTGACTTTATAACCTTCTATAGCATATTGGCTGAAAGCGGTGGTGAAGATAATCTTCGTCTGCTTGGGTAAAATACTGGCAAATTCGGTACCGCTCAATTCAGGCATCTGGATATCCAAAAATATCAAGTCAATCTGACCGTTGCGGATGTCTTTGATGGCAGACACAGCACTGGAATAAGCACCTACCAGATGTAGAAACGGGGTGCGTTTAACGTAACTCGACAGCAATTCGGCTGCCAACGGTTCGTCATCAATAATTACGCAATTGAGTATCATATAGTGTAATTTTAGAAGAATAAATATTTTGATTGTTATTTGTTCCTTTTTCCCAATTATAATGGTCTGTATACAGTAAGTCCAAACGGCGCTGAACTGATTGTATGCCGACACCGCTGCCGCTTTTGTCTTTTTTTGTCTTTGGATAGTAAGAGTTG
>JAEEGL014769744.1_pt1 | contig 28582 bp, 44 predicted proteins | sample 9134231 | NCBI WGS metagenome assembly JAEEGL01 (sample SAMN16246548, study PRJNA631951) | gut metagenome | biome: gut microbiome; feature: rumen; material: fiber-attached | host: Bos | place: Iran: Karaj | collected 2018-10 | reverse complement strand
TACCACCAACATAAATCGAACAAATTCCACCTGTTAATTTTGCAATTCTTTTAGAATAAAAATCTTTTAAGAAATCTCTGTCAACAGTATCAGACATATTATCTAATGAATGTTTTATTTGTTCAACTCTAGCTGCAATTAATTCTTTAGAACCTTTACCATCAACAATTGTTGTTGTTTCTTTATTAACGATAATTTTTCCGCATTCACCTAACATATCTTCGGTAACCTTTGGAAGTTCTATACCAGATTCATAACTAATAACTTTAGCTCCAGTTAAAATAGCTAAATCTTCTAATATATCTGTTCTATAGGTACCATATGAAGGTGCTTTAACTGCACAAACGTTTACAATATTACGTAATTTATTAATTTTCAAATTTTGAATTACTTCATCATCATAATCTTGCGCAATTAAGAGAATTGGTTTAGACTTACGTACGGCTATTTCAAGAATTGGAACTATATCTCGCATAATTTGAATCTTTTGATCTGTTATTAAAACAAGACAGTTTTCCAATACACAATTTCCTTTTATAGGATCTGTTGCAAAATAAGGAGATTCATAACCTCTATCAAATTGCATTCCAGTAATAACATCTACGTAAGTTCGAATACTTGGAGATTCTTCAACAGTGATTACTCCATCTCTCCCAATTTTTTGAAAAGCTTGTGATATGAGTTTGCCGATTTCTCCATCATTGTTTGATGATATCGTAGCGATCTTTTCAATATCTCCGTCCTCAATAGCAATAGCTTGATTTTTAATATTCTCAACAACATTTTCTAAAGTATCTTTAATGTCGTTTTTAATTTGAATTGGATTGTATCCAGAATCGATTAATTTTTGTGCAGCTTTTATCATATTAAAAGCAAGTACAACAGTTGTAGTAGTAGCATCACCTGCTAATTCTACGGTTTTTATACTAGCTTCTTTTAATAATTGTACACCCAAATTTTCAAATTTATTTTTTAATTGGATGTTTTTTGCTACAGTTACACCATCCTTGGTTATTAATGGTTTTTCGTCAAGATAATCATCTATAACTACACATTGTCCTTTTGGACCAAGAGTAGAACCTACTGCTGTTGCTAAAACTTCCATGCCTTTCAACATGGAAGCTCTAGCGTCTTTGTTAAATTGTAACTCTTTATTTTGCATTAAAATCCAATTTTACACACTTCACGATTTTCAGTATAATCAGGTGTGTCTGGATTATATACTTCAGCTAAAGTCATTGGCTTAATTTCTTTGTGTCCAAGGTTGTATTTTTCATTAAGAATTCTAACCTTTTCTTCACACAAATCACCAAATTCATATTTGGCAATACAACGACCTTTTCTTAGTAAGGCTGGATCGATTTTGTTAATTGGAGCATTAAATGTACATATGAATTTAATATTACATACATCACTTAATAATCCGTCAGACATATTCAATATTGTATTAATTGCGCTATTAAATACGTTTTCACTTCTATCCTCTAACAATTGTTCACAATCTTCAAGAATAAAAACAGAATCTGTATGATCAGTAATAAAACTAATCAAATCAGGATCTCCGAGTCTAGAAGCAATACTATTTGGAACTACAATGTATTCTTTAGGAACAGTAGAACACAAATGTCTTATATAAGATGTTTTTCCAGCACCAGGTTTACCGTAAAACAACAATAGTCCACTGGATCTGTCATTTAAGAAATCAACAGTGTCTTTATGAATTTGTTGAAAATCATCATTATAATTTTCTTCAATATCGACTATCATTGGTTTAACATCGTTTTCAGAAGTATAATAATCTCCCTGATAAACCTTTATTAAATTAATTTTACCTTTCTTTTCTTCAACCTTTTTAAGAGGGAAAGCTTTGAAAAGTTTCTGTACAAGTTCTGATAAATCTTCTATTGCACCATCCTTGTAATAAACAGTGATTCCATTCTTTTTGATCAAAAACACCTTATTGTCTGCAGCAACACTAAGATAACCACTAAGTTCTATATCGTAATTATAAAACTCAAATTTACCTTTCTTAACCTCAGAAGGTTCTTCTACAGACATTTCATTATATTTTCGAACAGCAATAATTTTTTTAAAGAAATCCTTAATAACTTCAACCTTTATTTCACCAGGTTCTATTTCCATACTTTCTGGAACACTGTATTCAAATTTATTAGGAATTTCATTAAATAAAGTTATATACCATAATTCAGAATCAAAAACACCGTTATTGCTATATGCGTCTTTAGCATTTAACATAATTGTTCTTTTACTTCGTTTAAAATTTGAGATTGAGATATATCGTCCCAATCAGAGAATTTTCACACACCATCTCCATCTCGATACATTAACTCGTTATTATCAATGAAGAATGTTCATGGTTCACCTCATACTTCAAATACTTCGTTATTATGAGATTTTATGATGTTATATAATTCACTTTCAAAAGTAGAGATTTTAATAACTTTTGTTTTAGAATTATCAATAAGTTCAGGAGCTCATTTCAATAATGCAGCTCTTATTTGTTTTTTGGCAGGCATTCCTAATTTAAGTTGAATGTCTCCATAATTTCATCCATTCCTACGCAAAGCAATCACTGATTTTTCAAATGCAGTAGCTTCTGGAAATTCATCGGAAATATCGTCAATACATTTGGTAAATCCACTAGTTAATTGTAAATATCTTTTTTCATAATCCGGCATACTACATTTCCTTTATTTCATGTGATGATTCATCTGGATTTTCTACTTCAACTCCAGAATCTATAAGTGCACTGTAGTAACCTTCGTATAAACCTAAAGAATACACCTTAAGTGTTTGTTCATTAACCTCAGCAAACTTTCCAGGAAATCCTTTATCTTTACGATACATTACATGTGCTACTACCCAATCTAAAATTTCTTTACTTGTTACCATATTCTAAACGTTTTAAGATAAAACAACCTCCAGACTGCTGGAGGTATAAAAATCGCACCCTCGCAAGGACTCGAACCCTGATAGGCGGTTTTGCTTACTACTATAGCTTTCGCTACCAAAACTAGTTTGTTTGTAGTCTGGAGTACTTCTTCACCATGCATTTCTGTTTAGGTGGAGGATTATTTACTCTCTCGCGGCCAGATTACTCTGTTCCGACGTCGTTACCATCAGCATCATCTGTTAAGGTTTCAACGTTATCATCCTCTTCATTCTCTATGTTTCCACAGAGAAGCTCCATTTGTTTAAAATTGTTTTTGAATTCTTGGCAATTGTTTATTGATACAGATCTTGTGTATTTACTAGAAAAAGAAATTGGTAAAATATATAAGTCATTATTTTCAATATCAGCTCCTATGAAAAAGTCAATATCATCTTTTGTATATAATTTTATCTTATATTCTCCCATATTATGAGAAATCTTCCTAAGCGGAATAATTTTCTTATTATTTTCAGTCTGAATAGTTTTTATTTGAATTTTAAAATAGACATTATTTTTTTCTACAATTAAGTCTACTTTTCCATTTTCTAAAACAGGCTTAAATAAATTATAACCTTTCTCAATAAATTTCTTTTGTACTAATAAATCTCCAAGATAACCTTTCTCAATAGTTTTTCAATCATTTGCCATAATAACAGTTTTAAATTTTTATTTGAAGACCGCTGTCCTACCATTGAACGACAAGGGTGTATATTTACGCTAGTAAAAGTTAACTAGCGTAAAGTCACTTTATTAAAGTGAGTATTTAGTCGTTATTTTTGTAGTGAAGTTTAGATATCAAAGTTACAAAAATATTCGAACTAATCCAAATATTTTTTGATAAATTCATTGATATCGAAATCTTTGCTCAGAGTATCGAGTTCAAGCTGTCTTGCCACTTTGGCATAGTCCGGACGCTTAATTGAAGGGTGTTTTATGTACTTAATGACTTGTTCCTCAGAATACTTGTTAAGTAATTCATTATTTTCCTTCCAATTCCATCCATAAGTAATGGACATTTCTGTTGAAGTAAATCGATTTTCATTATCTTTCCACTTCAATATGATTTCTTTTGCAGCCATTAGCAAACTTTCCAACTTATCCTGATCTTGGAGAAAAGCCTTGATTTCACCATTGATCTTAGACTTATTGTTCTTTTCATAAGCTTCGTTAGCTACCTTCTGTTTTTCATCAAACTTCTCCTTGAGAAGACTGATTACTGCATCTTTTTGTGCTCTAGTTATCTTCATATTCTTTGGGTTTATTACAATATAACACTTTGTTATCTTGTTGTATTTCTGTTAGAGTTAGTGGTCTTGGAATTTGAAATTTAAAATCTCTTAATCCTCCATAATAAACCACAGTTATGCATCTACGACTGATGTCCCATATCCAACCACGATATATTACACCATCGTCTTTAATCCAAACATCATCGAAAAATTCAAGATCTTTTACAGTTCTTTGATTCAATTCTACTTTAGTCGTTGGATTAATATATTTATCTTTTTTGAATAACTTTTTTAGAAATGTAAACATAATTAAATTGTTTTGGTACCTCGGCTGCGATTCGAACGCAGGACCCACAGCTTAGAAGGCTGTTGCTCTATCCAACTGAGCTACCGAGGCGTTTTGCCAGGTGAAGCTAACCTGGCACACAGTTTATGTTACCTTACTGATTACGCCTGTCATGTAACAATTGACAAGGTCGTCCCGCTTGCTTATTCTTCTTCTAACTCAAAATCATCTTCATTTGATTCAAGTGGAATATCCACCTGCTCTCTCTTTCATTCTGAACGATGATCTTTTTTGTCAGAATGCTTTTTTTGCTTTAGTGGTTTTCTACGTTTTTCTCGTACTGGCTTACTAAACTTCTCATCATCAAAATGAGCTAGTTCATATTCAGATACTTTCGGCATTATTCTACTTCAACTAAATCATCAAAACCTTTATACGACTGAATCACTATCGATGGAATGATTCTCTCTACTTCTTCTGCCCAATTATCTTCTGTAGGAATTACTTTGGTGTCAAGAATTTGTTCCCAATTCGTTTCCCCTAAACGATAATAACCATGATTAATGTGGATATGATAAATATCCCATTTCTCTGAAGCCTTTGCAAGAATTTCAGAAGAAATTAAATCCTTTTCTGGATCTTCATCAAAATAGTGGTTGATACATCTCCTAGGAACATGACGATGAACTGGCTCATCACCAATAGTAATAAGAACACCCTTCTGGCCACGTTTCTCAAAAGCATCAGTAGCAGTATGATTAGCAGCAAAATACCATACGAATTCATAGTCTTCACCACCATTTCCTGCGCCTAATCCTTCAAGATAAATGTTCTTAAGCCATTTTTCCATAAGTTCATCCGAAGACTCGAATTCACCACACTGAATAGCACCTTGCTCATAACAATTCTGGCCATCTCCAACTCCACAGAAACACACCTGAGGATTTTCAATTCCAGCATCCATTATGAGTTTAATGATATTTGGAAATACTGACTTAATAAGTTGTTCTGGAACCATTCCCATGGACCCAGTTTCATCAAGAGCAATGATGATAGGGAATGATCTAGGATGTTCTTCACTATCTCTAGACTCTCTAATCTTCTTCTTACGGATATCCATTTCTGGAGAAAGACGAGATTGCCTAAAGATTTCTTCTCTTGTTTTTAGTGAGTAATCGTTAGCGCTCCTTGTAGAAGCGCTAACGTAATTGTAACTACCACTACCCATGATTATTCCTTGTCAAGAGCGTCTTTAATCTGCTTTGCAAGTTCGGGATTCTTCTTCAGGTTCTCGACGAAAGAAGTTACGTCGAAACCAGAAGGCTGCTCTGCAGGAGCTTCGGACTTTGCCTGAGGAACGATATTCTGAAGAGGATTGTTACCACCCATCATCTGAGACATGATCATCAGATTCAGCATATCGCTGTTCTCACCATCGCCCTTACCTGTAAGAGCCATTAACATGAGCGGATTCATTCCATTGGAACTTCCTCCAAACATGTTATTGTTTCCAGTCATCATCTGGAGCATGAGCATATCCTTGATGTCGAAATCACTGCTCTCATCGGAGAGGGCGAAGATGAGTGGATTGAATCCACCGGCATCAAAGTTAAATACGTTGACAAGCACGCGGATCATGGCCTGACCAAGAAGGAAATCCTGGACTTCCTGCTTGTTATGAGTGTATCCAGTGTAAGACAGAATCTTGAGAGAGCCATCAGGATTCTTCATCATTACACGACCATAACTGTTACCATTCTTGATAACATCGCCAATCTGAACCTGGTTCGAAGGCTTGTTAATAGAATAAACAGGGATGTCGATAAGGACCTCACGAGGATAAGAGGTAAGAGTACCATCGGACTTCATTCCGATATATTCATCACCAACAGCGATGCACATGGTTCCGTCCATAGACATCTTTACACCATCTTCACGCTCAGGAATCCACTGAGACTTGTACTTGTCTGCAATACCAGCAAACATGTTATTTGCTTTCTTCATTTCTTTGTTGTTTAAAAAATTGTTATTAATTTGATCTTCTTCTTTGGTAATTGATTTACCATTGATTGAATCTACATTGAGATTTTTTAGAGAAACACGTTCTCCATTCACATTGTACACAGTACGAGAGTTAACTTGCTTAATGTCGATAACCTGCATAGGAGTATCATAAACGTGATCTCCACAATGGCCAGTAATCATGTCGCCAATCTTTACGTCGTCGTCACAAACATAGCCATAATGCCGTTTCTTGCTAATTTCGTACGCGTTAAGCTTCTTTGTAGTAAAAACTACGTTAATTACATTGTACATTAGTTGTTCAAACTTTTAATAAATTGTGATTTAAGTTCCGAAGAAATCCAATCCGATAATTTATTAACTACAACTTCTTTTATAGTTTTATCGTGATTAAATGCCCATTTATAATCATCTATGTTTTCAACAGGTATCCATTCTACATCTGAAACTTCATTTTCTTCAGCACCTTTAGCATATACTGTTTGACCTTTGTAATAACGATCACTAAACGTATAATATCTAAAAGTAACATTTTGTCTATTTGCAGATGGATTATCTTCTATTCCATATAATATTAATGATTTTGGATTAACATTTAAATTGGTTTCTTCCATTATTTCTCTTGAACAAGCTTCTGCAGTAGTTTCATCAAAGTCTAAATAACCACACGGACAATTCCAATATCCTTGAAAGTCCGGAGTTCCAGAACCTCTTTTATTAGCTAATACAAATAATTTTTTATCATCTAAACAAAAGATATATCCGACTACAGCTACAGCTCTACTTATCCAATATATTTTACCTTCGTGTTCAATAGGAAAATTCTTCATTATTCCCAAGAAATTGTTAATACGTGAAATTTATCAACGCTTACATTGAAACCTTGTTCAGTAAAGAAACGTTTGATATTATTCAAATTATTAAAAACAACACCAGACCAGCGTTGTTTTCCCTTTACCGCTAATGCCTGCATTTCATACAATATTCGTTCTATTGTATCTGGAGTTTCATTAGTCAGTACCCGAAATTGATCTATGAGCATCTGGATTAAAATATAAAAGTGTAGGATTATCTTTATGAATATCAACACCTGGAAAAATTTCAGAAAATGCTTTAGAATCAAACTTTTTTGTTATAACATGCATTCCATTTAAAGTTGGAACAGTATATCTAAATGCATTTACTTCTGGGCTCATTAAATAATTAATGATTTTAGCAGATTTTTCATTTAATTCTTCTATGTTATCTGCATCAATATCAACTATCCATAACTTGTCATATTCAGAACATGTTTTTCCAGCAGCAGAAGGAACAAGATTTTTCAAATGTTGAAAATTCTTATCCTTTAAAATTTGCGCAAGATCTTTATTAACTTCTAGAGCAACTTCTTCGAATGATCGTCGATTTACTCTAATATACACTCGACTTTTGGATTCGTCTGAAAGTTTCTTGATTTCGTTCTCTAAAGAAAGATACTCCTCTAGAGAAGAAATGAAATATGTTTTAACCGTTCGGTTATTTGCAGGAAAGGAGGCGTCATCTTTTTTACGTTGTTGTAATTGAATCATGTAAAACTTAGACGAATCCGAAAAGTCAAGTCTATCCCTTAAATATTTCCAATTATCTATCATAGCGTCTTTTTTCCGTCTTTATATGCTGCATACCAAAGAATCTGTTCTTTAGTTAAATTATTAATCCAGACTTCAAAATACTTTAAATATTTTACATGATTATTCCATTTCCATTCATGTAAAAGATATTCTTTTAATTCTGGAGTCATTTTAGACTATTTATGGTATTTGCATCAAAATATTCTTCATTTATGAATTTTTGAAAATCATAAACAGTATCTGCAGCAACAACTGGCATTATTGAATTATCTGCATCTAAATCAGTACACAGTAATATTACTGGAATACCCAATCCATACGCATAACCTAATTCCCAAGCAGTTCCAGAATCTGAATAATGTTTATCATATACTGCAACCATCATATCAGACTTCTCTAATGCTTCCGTATCCATTTTGAATACTGCCTTGGCCCAATCCATATTGGACATTTTTTCTCCATCTGGAATAAAATGATCCATTGGAACAAATAAATCATAACGATCTTTACGTTCTCCAGAGTTAAAAAATGTTCTAACCATTTCTATACGTTCTCTTTCACCATCATGAAAGAATGGACCTGCAACGTATACTTTAATCTTGTCTTCCATACATTACGACATTGTACATTGATTGAGGAATAAATCCAACTTCTCCATCACAAGAAAGATAACATCTTTCTGAAAACTCAGGAAATTTCATAAATTCCTCTAACAATTGTCCGTCAACTAAAATATATTTTTCCATTATTTAAAAAATTGCTCTATAAACGAAATATCGACATCTGTTATTCCAACTTGATAATTAATTTTATAAAAAAATTGTAATTGTTCAGAGTCAAAATCAGAGATGTCGTCTAATATTAAATATTTATCTACCTCAGGATGTTCTTGCAAATATTCATTGATTTCCATTCCCCTGTAGTAAATATCCATAGGTATTTTAAAAATTAAATCAGGTGTACAATCGATCACATTTTCTAAATCAGCTTTTCGTAATCGTTCAGTACAATATGAATCAATCTTCCAACTAGAAGAAATAACAATTTTTATATCATATTTATTTGTTACTTCATTCAACATTCTTATTATATTTGGATCCAAATCTGGATCCTTATACTCATTCTTGTAATAGGCTTCACTATTATACCACGCCTTGTGGTTAAGAACACCATCTATATCTAAAAATATAACTTTCATAACAAAACTGTTTGGTTGAGGCGCCAAGATTCGAACTTGGACTGAGAGAGCCAAAATCTCTAGTGCTACCATTACACCACGTCTCAATTACCGCCCACTAATGTGGGCTATTTTTTAAATGGTCTTTTCCATAAGAACATACTCGCAGTGATTGGACCACCAGTCATGACTTCCAGTAGAATCGGAATCACCAATATAACGATATCCGAGACTCTCAAAGAAATCCTGAGTACTACGTCCAATACGGAAACGAACGGTGATTTTACCACGATATCCGCGATCCTTACGAAGATAAGTTGCAATAGCAGACTCCATCTTCTTTAATTCTTTGTTGAGGAAGTGCTTTCTACCAGTAGAATTACTGCAGTAATCACCGTATGCATGCTCACCACCCTCAGATGTAACTTGAGACTGAGTGAATGTAACTGTACTACCGTTTACAATAGCATTGGCCTTAAAATAAATAATGTCCTCAGGGACATCATACCTCGCCAGGGTGAAGGAATTGTCTGCACTGTACGTCTTGTCGACATGAATTTGCATGCTTTCATCAAACCAAATAATCATCTCTATTTTCTTTTTAAAGTTAATAAATTATTATTACAAATCCAATTTAGATTTGTGTTTTTCTTTACGTGTATATTTTTTCTTGTTTCTGTGTTTCTTTGAAGGAATTATCCCATATACTTCTCTTGCTATTTTACGGGATATTTTCTCTATATCTTTACTAGATACCTTTCCTATTTTTATAGTTTTTCCCATAATAACAGCGTACTTTAACTGGAATTAACTTACCTTCAGATTCAACTTTACCTATTTCAACCTGAAGATTAAATATTCGCTGGATGAAGTTCTTTATTTTCGAGATCATATTCAAAGATTGCTCTAGAATCAATACAAGTTCCATTACCAACAGTAACGGAAGATCCAGTCTTTTCTAATTGAGTATGACTAAATATTTGCTTAATAGTCCAACCCCCTGGATCTTGATACTCACGAACATCATCCCAGAAAGGACCACCATATGTACTATCTCCCCAACGAATTGCTCCTACTTCAAAAATAGGAGATTCTAAATAACTAGAAAATCCATGACGTATGACACCATCTCTATTAAGTTCGTTTCTGAACTCATTATCAATGTATGTTACAATATTATCTTGATTTAATCTAAGGGAAGAGTCTTTATGCTCTAACATAGTATTTATATGATCAACCCAACCGTCACTTACACCAGCATGAGTAAATAGTGTATCATCAAGTTTAATACAAGAATTAAATAAATCAATATTATCTCTATATAGTTTATGAAGTTCTTTGTAATGTATATAAGATGTACGTTCCCATCTAAGAGCATCCCATATCCAAGAACAATCATGATTACCTACTAACAAAGTAACATTTTTATTATTTCTTGCAAAATCTATGATTTCTTCAAGATTTTCTATTCCTTGTTTATCAGTGAATCCTTCGTAACTATAAGGATCCATATAGTCACCTAAAAATATAATAGGTTTATCCTTAACAGTTAAAACAGGTTTATAAAAGTCTCTACAATGAACATCAGGAACAATTATTATATTATTCTGATCCATCGTATTCTTCAAATTTGAATATAAATTTAAGCAAAGGACATTGATACAATGTATCTTCATTATCTTCAAAATGAAATACAATTCCAACTCTTGGATCATACATTACTGCATGAATTTTTCTACCAGTTTTCTTTTCAATCCAATAAGTATCATCAATGTCTACTCTGATTTTAATGCAATTTAAAATACAGATTACTAATGCAATAATGAGAATTGTTTTCATTCCATTACAGTTAATTTAGAATTAGGAGAATCTCCAAGATACACATGCTCAAAAGTTAAATTAATTAATCTAACAATTTGCCATGCTGCAGAATCTGGTTTCACAAAATGTGTTTGATTGTTATAAATATATTCAAATGCATCTCCAATGCAATCTATATGATTTATAACCAGATTATATTTTGCATTTTCAATATTACTCAAACAACATCTGTCGATTGCCCGATTTATCATGTCGATATCCAAAATTCCTGTTTTGAAGTTACCCTGAAATTCATTATTCTTATTTGCCTCAAAATGAGGATATTTTAAATAACTACTTTCTAAGGGCTCGTATCCAGAACCATGTCTAGTTGTATAAGTTCTAGTACAAAGATAAATTTCAATATCGTTGTCTTCAGTAGGATTTATAATAGAACTACGAACATTACCAAGAGTATCAACAAATGGCATAATTTGCGCGGGTGTGATGTACGGTTTTAGTCCAAATCTTCCATCAAGTAACAAACCTTGAGAAGATTCCATAATGATTACATCATAATCACAATCGTTTATTAAAGGTTGTTGTTTTATAAAGGTTAAATCTTCAATAAACTTATTTTCCAGTTCTTGATTCTGCTCAAAACCGTAAAATTCTCTTACTCTCTTCAGAGATTCAATATTGTTTTCAGTAGAATCAAATAAAAATGGTCCACAATTAAAATCGCATAGATTTCTACGCATTGTTTCCCAAACACCACAACCACAAGTACCGTTTCTCAAAGAGTCTTCATTCTGACGATTTGCAATAACATCATATGGTGTAATGATATTACAATTTTCAGATACATAAAACTTAGGATCAAGTCCTTTACTTTTCAGAACATCATATTCTGCCCTTAGTGCAATTGGATCTACAAATGTATCTGTATCATCAAGAATTAATGTTGGAACCCCAAGTAATACACCCGATCCAAAGGATGCGCAAATATGTGTATTACCATTACCCATCACAGTATGAGATGCTTGAGGTCCACTACAATATCTTACAACTAAAGGACTCTTTCCTTCTTTAATTGCTTCTTTACATAGATACTGTACTGTTTTGCCTTTTCCTTCATCTCCGAACTGTGTTCCAATAACATACTGTATTTTTCTCATTTTCTAAAAAGCGGTTTGTTGAGCCATCCTGTTTTGACAAGTACATCTAACAAACAAAGAAGAGGTATTACTATATTAACAACTGGAATAGCTGCAATACATATGCACCCAAGAAATTCTCCAATTGTAATATCTTTCCATTTTACTATACCGTTATATGATACGGTCATGTCCATCCAACTACAAAATATTGCAATTGGAATAAAGATAAAGTATAAAGTCCAAAACATAATATAAAATAATTAAATCAACTCCCGCTACTCGAATTTCACGGGAGTTGATAGAAAAGTTAGAGGACCAAAGTCCTCCGCGACCGCATAGCCATGTACACGGAATGCTGTCATCGCAGCCAAATGGAGTGGCGTCTCTGTTTTTTCTGCATTTCTCCATTTTGCAGAATTATCAGGTTTTGAGCGTCTATAGGTAAATAGTATACCAGAGATTATTCTTCTCTAAGAATTCTTCAAGCGTTTGATTGGCTTCGTAAGGAAATACTAAACCGAGTTTCAAACAAAGTTTTCCTAGATCGATACAATACTGTCTAAATCGTTCGGTACCAAACGACTTTAGATACTGACTGTGAATTTCAAATAATGACATTATTTGTTATTGATCTTATAACTGGCATTAGGACTCATAACTTGACAGATTGCTTTTTCTCTAAATTCTTTGAGAGAACGAGAATCACAATAAGACATTGCAGAACGCAAATAAGAATTAAAGTTGTCTACCCATCCTTCAAGAGTATATTCCTTTTGTAATTCCAGAGTTCTACCTTCTGCAGTTTTAAGTTTTGAGTTACCCATATCTTTTTGAGCAGATTTGGTTGACATTCCTCTATAAATGAACTTGTCACCAATTTGATCTAAATCTGCATGTTTTGTTGCTTTTGCAAACAACATTCCACACATTACATAGTCTGCACCAAGAGCTAGACATTTATTAATATCTGAGTAATTGTCCATTCCGCCATCTGCAACAATCTTGCAATGACTATGATATCTATACTTTAAGTTAGAAATATCACTAATTAATGAGGCGTATGGATAACTTACACCCAGTTGTTTACTTGTTAAACATCCAGCTCCATCACCAATTCCAACACGAAGAAAATCAAAGCCGGCCATATCATATAAAAGATATGCTGCAGGGTGTCCAATATTTCCACCCATAAGAGTTAAGGTTGAACCAAAGAATTCTTTGAGTTTCTTTCCAACTTCGATTTCTTCTAACATTGTACCATTGGCGATATCGAGTAAAATAAATTGCTTTTTCGGATAATCTTTATTTGGATCAATTAAAGATAATGCTTCATCCAATCCAAATGCGCAAAAACAAGTTCCCATTATTGAAGTTCTCAACTCAAAAGAAATTGTTCTTGGAATTACACAAGATATTTTATTACGATGATACTCTGTCCAGTTATCTGTCGTAACAACTGAATCCATAGGTGCTGCAATCAAGGGATAGAAGTCCTCTTGTCCCTCTATCCCCTTTCTGAACGGATTGCATTCACTTCTAGATTTAATATCAGTTGATACTGCTGGAATGATAGTTATATCATTCAGCGAGTAAAGAGGTTTTTCTACTAGCATTAGAGAACGTAACTTAAAGTACCTGCATCCTTATACAATGAAGGTTTAGCAGTAGGATTCTCAATGAAATAGAAGTTGAAACGAGAATTGAATTTGGTAACAACAATCTTCTTTTCAACATCAACTTTAATGACTTTCTCACCATTAAATTTATCTTTGCCAGTACGAAGCTTATTCCAAGCCTTGTCCTGATTATAAATGGATTCATAATCAAAATAGGCTTCACGACGAATACTTTCGTAATATTCATTCTTAAGCTTCTCACGCTCCTCATCGGAACTTGCAGCGTCTAATGCAGAACGGAACTTTTGATCAAGTTCATAGCGTCCCTTATAAGATGTGAGCTCTTTAACGAACTTGTTTACATCATAATGATGCTCCATGAGATCACTCTCATCGATTTCACCACAGATTGTGTAATAAGTATAGTGAGCGTTTTCAACGTTAAACGAATTCTTAAACTTTAAGAACTCTTCAATACCGTGAATATTAACCTCTTCAACAATAGCCTTAAGGATATCAATTGTAGAGATTGTAAGAGAATCGACATAATCGATAAGTTCGTTTTTACAACTCTGATCCTTAAGTTCATCATTAAGAAATTCTTCAACAATCTCCTGCTCGAGATTGCCAAACTCTCTGACATAACGAATTCGTGAAGGACGACTCATTAAGTTAGGGTTAATTGCAAGATCATTTGTCGTTAACAAAAAGATCTTTCTAAATTCGGAATTATAAACTCCGTCCATAATCTGAAGAATTGAGCAGTCACCTTCAGAAAATTGTTTTTCGAATTCATCGAAGAAGAAGATGCAATCGAAATTAAACGAGGAAAGATACGAAATCAATCCAGGATTATGCTCTCCCATTGACTTAACTAATACAATAGGAAGATCTAATTCGTTTGCAAGAATTTTCGCAGTAACTGTCTTACCAGTACCGCGAACTCCGTTGAACAAGACACCAAGATTACCATGCGTTTTAGCATAAGTTTTCTTAATGTGATCAATGAAACCCCTCTGAAGATGATATACCTTATAATCAAAGGTAAACTTATCTCCAGTTTTAATGAGATGCCATCCTGACAAATCCAATCCAACCTCATAGATTCCGCCAGTAAGCTTCTCAAGATTTCGAACATCGCCTTCTACACGATGATAAATAGATCCTGATTGGACCCAACTAACACGTGCCATAATCTATATTCTAAAAATTGTTAATTTATTAAATGATTTGTAACGAAGGAGGGATTCGAACCCTCAGGACTTTCCGCCGAGAACAATAGAAAGATGTCTGCCCTTGCATCACTTCGTTATTTTGGCGGGCCGCATAAGAATCGAACTTATTACCCCAAAAACCAAAATTTTGTGTTCTACCAAATGAACTAGCGGCCCTGGGAACAATATCATATCCATCAAAATGTTCCCCAGTACTTTTGTAAAATATCTTCAGCAGTTTTAGACTAATGCTTGTTATACGCTATAACGACTCAAGTACTAACCACTATACGACTCCGCCTTATTAATTTTTATTAGAGGCGGAGGCGGGATTCGAACCCGCGATTGTGAGTTTATTTGTGTAATAAATTCACTGCTGATATTTTACATTAATAAGAAAGCTAAAGCTTTTGACCCAATGCTAAATCTAATTATCTCGGATTTGTCATGCTGAATCTTAAGCTAAAGCTTTGGTCAATATATTTTTTATTTAATTATTTACTCTACAGAAAGAGTTAGAATGGCGCTTCTATCCGTTTCTATGTTTCCAGTAGCATCCATTTTTGTGTTAACAGTAATTCTGTCAGCGTTAATTCCATACTCGCTAACAAGAACATTCTTAACAACGTTGGCACGATTCTGAGCAAGAGCAAAATTGCGCTGTTCAGTACCAGTCTTTGTATCTGCAGAACCTACGATCTGAATCAAAGTATCATTATCGAGACTTTCTGCAAACAGTCCAACTTTCTGTCTTTCGACAGTGGAAAGTGCACAACTACCAATATGGAATGTGATTACAGTACTACCAACAAGTACACGAGTATCACCCTTAATCATAACTTCCTTCTCTTCAACAACAGTCTTAACAACTTCCTTGACCTCTGGCTGCCGGATGCTGATGAGTTCCTCGTTTTCAGCTAGGAGAGCATCATAGTCTTCCTGAGTTACGCTATAGGGACAGAGTCTAAAATTATGGCCCTTGGACTTAGAACCAAACTTATAAGTTACACCAACCTGAACGTTTGCACGAGCATCACTCATGAAACGAGGAAGAGACTGATACTGAGTCTTGGTATACTTATTGAACCACATTACACCAGGACGAACGTTAATCTGCCATGCACGAGCTTTATCAAGATTGATATTAAGCTCAGCACCAGCATTATAAACTACGTAATCCTTATCAGTAGGGATTACATCGTCCGTATAAGGGTTGACCCCAGATACAACGGGGAATTCCTCTCCCATTGCTGACGGCATAGATGTATAAGTCTGAGTAGAACTATTAATGTAGTCATGTCCCCAACCCATTCCAAGAACACCAACTACTTCTACTCTACGGGGCTGACCCTTATAACCTCCAAACCAGTTGGAGAAGTTGAGTTTACCATTTGCAAGAACTGCACTCTCATCAATAAATGTCTGAGATGTAGTTGTATTATAAAATGCAAGTCCTTCAACGGAGAAACCAACCACAGGTGTTACATACTTGCCAAATTCCAATCCAGCAAAAGGACGAACACCATTTGCTACACCCTTAGCTCCATCCCAGAAGAAAGGAGTAGGAACCTGATTAAAATGACCTATAGTAACACCTCCACCTACAAGGGTAACGTAGGTGTTTTCAAAAAGACGACTGCTTTCAACAGTCTGTGCACCTGCTAATGTAATCATTAACAAAGATGCAACAATAAAACTAATAAATTTCCTCATAATTAAAATTAAAGATCCATCGCTTATTAACCCTTATAAAGATAGTTAACAAGTTCATCTACGTTAAGATTCGGCTTTTCAACTGCAACGTCATTTACGACCTTGAGCGCTTCAATAACAGCAGCGAGAAGCTGAGAACGTCTACGAAGAAGTTCTGCTCTCTGACGCTGAGTCCATTCGCCAGTAAAGTTCTGCTGAGTATAATCACCAGTCTCTACAGTCTTGCTCTTAACTGAAGTCTTAGCCAAATAATTTGCTGGAAGATGTGCGGGATCTAAATTCGGATCCTTTAAAATAACTTCCTCTTTTTCTGTTGTGCGAGTGACACCTTTAATAAGATCTGTCTCAAAAACCTTACGACCAGCATATTCTGGATCAGTAGTAGGATTCCAAACTTCAGAATCACTTCTTACTGGAATATTAACGAAAACAGACTCGAGATCCTTGTTAGTAAGGATACTCTTAAGACGCATTAACTCAAGTGCAGTAAGCTGACCGAAAGACTTACCGTCAACAACGAGCTCTACACGATTTGCTCCAGCGGAATTAGTGGCTTCCACTTTAAACACGTCATTAAGCCAAGCTTTAAACTGTTCGTTAAACCAGTCAAACTTTTCGTCTACGGTTGTAGCGACAACAGATGTACCCATCTTAGATGGGTCCTCAAAATAACCGTCACGAGGAACAAAGGTCTTCTTATAACCTCTGAACATTCCTTGCTTAGTCTTGAAAAAGTTTGCATAATCTGCAAACAATCTTGCAATACTTGCTGTACCATGTTCTAGCTTAGCAAGTAAAGTGTTCATCTTTAAAAGCTCTTTCATATTATTCTCTAAATAAATTTAAAATTCTATCTTTTGCTAAATCTCAATTGTGAATATATCCATTTTCATCAACATCGATATAAATATAATCACCGTATCCATCATCCTCTAAATCTAAGAATCCAGGAACATAATAATCTCCAGATTTAATAGAATCTCAAACAACTTCTCAGTTTTGATCTAATATTTGATAAAGTCCATCGTCACAGACTTTAAAGTGAGTTTGGATACAATATCCTTTTGGTCAGTCTTTTATTTGACCAGTATCGATATCGATTGTAAAATGTCAATAGTCACCCAATCCATATTTAATATCTTCTTTATACACAAAAGGAATATGAGCCTTAAACTCATTACTTATTTCTTCTGTATCGTCTTCTGCTTCAACTCACGTTTTTCCTCCGTCTTCAGAATATTTACAATCATTTCAATATCTTACTCCAGCAGACACTTTGATCTTCTTGAGGATAACGTCTTTCTCTACTAAGATTTTAGCAATCATTTTTATAATTTTAATTAACTTTCTCTATTGTCCCATTTCATGTGGTTTACGCCAATCATCTGCATGATCTGCTTCATATTGCCAACCATAATCAGAAATACGTTTTTCAAGTATTTTAATCGGTTTTCAAGCCAATCAATTTCATTGTCTTTCGCTTTCTTGAATGTATCAGAATCTGCAAATTGTTTTGAAGCTTCTATTGACTTTATACAACGAGATAACATTCTTTCGTCTTCCTCATTCCACTCTACTAATGGAATATCTACAGAATGATTCTCTGCGGGAATAGGTTCACCATTTATTGTGACTTTGTTCCACTCTTGGTTTAATGGAGAACTAAGATACTCGAGTCGATCAATAGTTTTTCTCATTGAGAGAGGACAAGAGTCTGTTGATATATCCTCTGCTTTCTCAAGCAATAATCTTCTTTTCAGCCAAAAGATTGCACAATCTATGGTCAGTTTATCCTTTTCACTCCAAGTTGGTTTTTGTTCTATCAGTTTACCCCACTCATCAACTTTGCCACACTCCATATATTTAATATTCCTTGGGTTGTCAGACTTACCATCAGTAAAGATTTCAACCTTATACTCTATATTTCCCAGTTCATTAACATGTCCAACCTCAAGGATTTCATATGTAAGATGAGGATTCTTTGTACTTACCAGTTTATCGCCAATTTTAAATTTTGGTTCTTTCTGATCACTGTAAGGAAAATCATCAATGAAATCTCTAAGTGATTGCTTTTTCTGCATTTCAAGAACTTCCATTAAAAATTGATAAAGAGCTTCATCAATAGTATCACCAAATCCGCAGATTCCCTCTTGAATATTATCACCAGCAAGGATACACCATTGATTTCCATCTTTATATGGTTTCAATCCAGCTCTTGTAAGAACTTCTTCTGCTGACATAGAATGCTCTTTCTGCTTTTCTTCGCCATCTTCAAACCAAGCGGCAGAACATGGGAGTACTCGCGGAACAAACTTGTTATCTTTCTGCTTTTCAATACCGAATAAGTATCCTTCACGGAATCCCTTGGCATGAGCACATTCTACATAGTCATCCTCCAACTTGTCGACATTTTCATATCCGTTGTGATAATCATTCCAAGCCTTTTCAAGTGCGGATTCAAAGGATTCTCTTGCATCATAGATAGGCTTCATCCTATCATATTTCTGCTTTTCGAGGTAGTCAATAATGGAAGAGAATGGTACACCATTAAAAGTTTCATCTTCGTCTCGATAACTATTACGTTCATTAAAATACTCCAACAGTACCTTCCTTATTTTCTCGTCCTCGCTCTCGCGGAGTTCGGGGAAGATTTCTGGCATAAGAACATCATAACCCTTTGCCATATATTTTCTAGCCCGTTCTAAAGCCTCATCATAGGCTTTTGCTTTTTCTTCAATTGACATACTAATTTTCCTTAAGTATTATGACCTGAACGTTATCATCCACATCTGCTCCAATTTTCTCAAGAACATCATCTTGTTGTTCTTGTGTATAGTCTAACTTTGGACCATCATACCAAAAGACTTTACATGAAATTGCATTTTTCATCAGTTGTTCCTTCTGCCATTTAGCTCCAGTAATATAAGCTCGTTTAGCAGCTCTAGCTAATGCACCATTAGGATCCGAATAACTATTCTTATAAGTATTTGCAGCTTCTTCAAGATCGTCTGATATTTTTGACTCTTCTATATTATTAAAAGGAGGAATGGGCATCCACGCAACTATCCAATGTGGAAATCCATCACAATCTTTTAGACCATCGTGATTAAACTTTCCGTTCTTTGTAGAATCAACAAAGCTTTCTTCGTGATCAGTAATTACAAGTACTCGATCACTTTCAGTCCATTCATGATGTCCTTGTAGACTATCAGATTCATATTTTGTTTCCTTGGGCATAGCCTCAGTAACTTTTGTCCAATGTCCTACTGCTATCATATTATCTACTATATTTTCGATATTCAGACAATCGTACATATACTGGTACAACTTTAGTTCTATGTTGTACAGTTTCATAAGCATACGTATCCACTAATACAAAAGCACCAACGATTTTTCTACCATCATAGTATACTTCTTCGCTGGTGATTACTTGGATTACGTTTAATTCATCATCCATTGCTAATGCAGTATTACTATCTAATACTTGAAATATAGTTGCATCTACAAAATGAGTGTTAAAACTATTTCTAGTAATAGAACAGGATGATAACAAACAAACTAATATTAGAATTATAAACTTTTTCATTATTCGAATTCTAGTGCTAACATTATAATTTGATCTAACATCTTACAGAAATCTTTATCTGTTGCCATTCTATTGAAATTAGTGCAACCCATAAAAACTTTATCGATTTCTGTTTGTATTACAGAAATAAATATTCCTTGATTTATAAGATAATCTAATACATCTGCATATGTTGGGATGATTACATCATCGTTACTCATTGGAAACAAAGGTCTCCTAAAGGGAAAGTTTGAAGATCTAAGTCGTTCTAACAACTCATCACTTACTTTATTTGTATAATATCTATCCATAATTTAAAACTTTAGTACCCTATAGAGGAGTCGAACCCCTATCTTCAGATCCGTAGTCTGATGTTCTATCCATTGAACTAACAGAGCGTAAAATTGTGCGTCATACAGGATTCGAACCTGTATAAGACTGGTTTAGAAGCAGCTGCCTTACCAATAGACTAATGACGCGTTTTTGCCAGTTAACGTACTGGCAGACGAATCTTATTCGATTAACTTTAAATTTCTAAACATTTTACCTTCATCCTCTACAGCAATAGCAGTAAGAGCGTTATCTAAATCAGGTTCTCTAAATAAAGAATAATCAATACAATACTTGTCTAATTTCTTTTTCCAAGCGTTTACATCAGCTCTTAAATAAATAAGATACTGATTGTTCCATTGTTGTTTTGGATGTTCTAATAAATACTGTGCTACAGCATGACCACCCTGAACACATCCGTACACTGATGGTAAATCTTTACTTATCAGTACATACAGTCTCTTCTGGGTATCTTCCAATGTAGTCATTTACAACTTTTCTGAAACTATTTTTTTCCCAATCATTTCGAAGCGCTTTATAAGAGTGTTTGATGTCAGCCTCAATAAATGCTTTTCTCTTTTCGGGATCTAAAATTTGATGCTTTACAATATAATAAGCACAATAAATTGGATGCATCCAATGGTTATCTTTTCCTTCTTTATACGCAGCGACCCATTCTTTGATGTCGCTCTTAAATTCTAATACATTTTGTCTCATAATTTTTATAGTTTTTAAATTAAATAATCTTCATTCTTTTAATCCAAAGTACTATAAAAATTTAAGGAGGATCAGTAAATACAATCTAGTGTCGCATAATAACAAATTTTAAAATTAAAGAATAAATAATTAGGTATATGATACCATGTGATCCCTTCGTGGCTCGAACCCGAGACCAAAAGAGGTTATTTGTGTTCCCGATGGGAATCGAACCCATATTTGTCTGCATTAAAAGTGCAGTGCCATACCGTTAGGCGACGAGAACGGTCCATTTTTAATTATATTTCAATCTCCAAACAAAACCTCCTGCTGTCACACGTTTGCCTTGTATTACCTGCGTTTTTACGAAATTCTTTCAATTCTTACAACCATTCAGCAAGTTGCCTATGCTCAAGGACGCATTGTGTGTTATCACAAGCCTTTTCCTTGCAGTGTATTATTGCTTCTTCCAGTGTCATAATCTACTCAGACATATATTTGCGAAAAGTCTGTTTCAAGATTTCTAAAGAAAGGCTTAGTTTCACGAATTCCAAAGAAAGGTCTAACTCCTTTGCGATTTCCTCAGGCGATTTACCAAGGCAATAACGAACTATAATTTCATCTTTCATATCTAATCTTTTTCTTAAATATACAAAATATACAAAAAATCTCGTTAAAAATCAAGTTTTTACGCCGATGCAAAATGGAGGCTTAATCGGATTCGCGCTTTAGCCATATCTATTTAACTTTCATCATTTACAACCTCGATTTTGTTTAATGGAATTGGTTCATAAACTCGTATTTGCCAACACCCATCAACATAATTGTTATCTTTACTATTTATAAACGGGTCATAATCAACTTGAAGAACTATTTCTCCATAGCATTTTGCTTCTTGAATGTTTGTAGCCAAATATGTACATCTATCTACACCAAATCCTCTTACTCCAAATAGAATACCTTCGGTTTGTATTTTTTTCCAACATTCTTTACTTGTTCCGTGATATCAAATCATATTAATTCATATCTAAATCATTTCTGTTTCCTTTCCATTGATGTAGCGAATAATCTCGTTGATTTTTTCCATCAACTCATAGTTGCTTGGTGATTGTTCGTATTCTGACTCCACAAGTCTTTGTGTAACATCATCGAAACAATCTGCTTTAGTAGTTTTTGTTTCAAGTTCTTTAATTATATCTGATCGTTTTTTCAAGCCATAAAGTTCAGGCATTTCTAAAACCTGATGTATGCCTTTATTGTACCATTCTGCTGATTCTCTGTCTTCTATTTCCTTTTCATTGGAATCAATCAATTCTTTTAGTATAGCTCCAGTTGAGGAAAACTCTTCAACTGTCCTCCTTATCTCTTCAATCTGCTCATCTGTAGCATTCGCTAAATAGGCAGATAATTTTGTTGCCATAATACCCATAGTTCGGTTTCTTGTTTTAGCATCTAATCATTTTCGTTAAAAAGTGTTGTGCTCTACCTACTGAGCTAAGAGGTCGATCCATTTATGAATACTTTTCGTCTAATTGATTAATATAATCTAATGGTGACTGTCCGGGATCAAGCATATAAATTTTTTCAAATCCGTTCTCTTCTGTTATTAATGATTCTTCTGGTTTTATACTTCCTTTGTATTTATCACCATAAGAACCAGTTAATTTCTTAGTAACTGGATCTAAATCACCCCAATCATTTCTATCACCATTATCTAAAGTTTCTACAAAATAAGTTTTACCCGTTTTTAATGATTTCACAATAAACCTACCTGTTTCATCTCTATTCATTAAAAACTTTTTCTTAAAATCATTATCCATAATTATTTGTGGGCTTGGCGGGACTCGAACCCGCACGCTACTATTACTTCGCACCAGTTCCTAAGACTGGCGTGTCTACCATTCCACCACAAGCCCGTATAAACAGCCTAACAGTGCTCCTTGAGAATTACCTCGTGGTCTGTCGCCATGACGGGGGCCCGTCTCCAGTGGCTCAGGGTTTCTGGTTTGCTGTTTTCTCCTAAACCCTTTTCGATTATTTATTATATGACACAATATTGTCTACACAACCATACTCCTTTGCTTCCTCAGCGGTAAGCCAAAAGTCTCTTTGACTATCTTCTATGATTTTTTCAACAGGCTGTCCCGTATGTCTTGATAGAATGTTATAAAGAGTTTGCTTAGCATGATTAATGTGATTAACATCAATAGTCATATCTGCAGCAGTTCCGTAAGTTCCACCAGAAGGCTGATGGATAAGAACTTGTCCATTAGGAAGGATCCTTCTTTCTCCTTTTGAACCTGCACAAAGTAAAACAGATGCCATTGATGCAGCCATTCCTGTACACACAGTTTTTACAACTGGTTTTACAATTTGCATTGTGTCATAAATTGCAAGACCATCTATAATAGATCCACCTGGAGAATTAATATAGATCGTAATTGGATCATTATTAATTGCTTCCATGTAAAGAAGTTGTGCAGTTATTATATTTGCAACTTGATCATCAATTTCATCTCCAAGAAAGATGATTCGATTCTTCATCAATCTTGAAAAGATATCGATCGGAGCTGAAAAAGATTTACTCTCTTCCAGAATCATAGGGTTTTGGAAACCCTTTAGTACATAATCATTTAATACCAAAGGGTTTACCTTACCTCTACTAAAAAGATTAAAACCTTTCATTCTTAATCTTTGTAATCATCACGTTCAACGTCCCAGTGTTCTTCAATAATCTGAAGAATAGGTTCGAGTTTGTTGAGCTCAGAAGTACCCAATACCTCACGAAGAGCCTTAACCAACTTCTCAGGAGGAGTTTCAGTAACATCCTTCTTTTGCGCAAGAGCAACTTGTCTCTGATAAGACTCTACACTTGCCTTGATATGGAAAGGAGTTACCTTATTGTCATCCATAAAGATGAGCTTGGACTTGGCGGATTCAACGATTTCGGCCATAAATGCGGGAGCAATTCCAGCACCTTCGATATATTTGTATACATCGGTAAAGTCTCCATCGAGAATATATCCTTCCTGTTCAGTGAAGGACGCCTTAATAAACTTTTCAGCAGTCTCTGCATCCAAGCAGTCCATGGTAATCACAGAACCAATTCGCTTACCACGAAGGAAAGTCGGTTCAATGAGCTCAATGTGATTAGTTGTAAATAACGTAATTACGTTAAGGTCTTTCGTATCACCACCATCAAGGGTATTAAGAATATCCTGAAGTTTGGCATCACGATTTCCTCTAGTGACCTGGTCAATATCTTCAACAAATACGACCACACCATAACCAGAACGATCAATTACCTGACACATTCTGAGAACTTCAGCGAGAATCTCAGGATTCTTCAGATAAATAAATGCCCAGTTATGCGCTACTGCATCCTTTGCAAGCTTAAAAGCGTACAAAGTCTTACCAGTACCATACTTACCTTCCAGCAAGCAACCGTACTTAAGAGGAATTCCCTTCTGAATACACTTCTCGGGATAGAAAATTCTGGAACGAAGCGGCTGAAGTTCAAACTCAGTCTTCTGAGAAAGAACCATAAGCTGCTTATCAATGCCATCAAGATTCATAATCTTGGGCTCATTGATATCTGTGATTTCAAGAATCTGATTCTTATAAATCGATTCTGTTGCGAGAAGCTCCTTAGTTCTAGCAATGATGTCATCCATCAAAGACTGGAACTTATACTGGCACTTACCCTTTACTTCCAAACGATGTTTGTCAGAGTCATAGGCAATAGAGATAGAACTCCCTTCACCTAAATCGCTCATATCAATTGTACCGTAAGGAACTTTTGTTCTGGTACCATCAGCTAAGATGATATCCAGAGTTTCGATAGGAGTTTCACCACCACTCGGCTGTGAATCCTGCTTTGCTCTTGCAACACCGAAAACTTCAGTGATTGCTTTGTTAAGCTGATAAGCGCCATCAGATTTCCAACACTTAATAGTGTAACGGAAATTAGACATTTTCTTAGATTGCTCAATTTCATTTTCGATAAAATTGAGAACATCTGCGTATTTCATCTTACCAGAGCACACAGAGATGATTCGAGCCTTCTGCTCTTCCTCAAAACTATGAGCCTTCTGTCTGATAACACTCGACACGCCTTTATTAGGACTTGTTTGAGTTGCCATAATAGTCTTAATCTTTTATTTTACTGATATTCTTTTTAATGCTATATAAATTTTCTTTCGTAGTAGTTAAACAACCCATATCAACAGTAGCTTCAGAAAGTTTAATCACAAGATTCTTTTCTGGAACTTCTACTCGATCTGCATTGTTTCTTAATGCCTCTAACATTATATGTAAAGGCAATACTGTATTCTTACAGAATACATAATCTTTTTCAGGCATATAAAGTACGTCATGCCCTTCAATTTGCCCTACAACAATCTTCTCCATACTTAATAAGGTTGACGTGTGGAATTCGAATCACTGTAAACAATTATTTTTGTTTAGAATAAGTATCTGTTTGAGCGTGACAATTAGGACATAAAATTTGTAAGTTTTCTAAACGATTATCTGTATGATCTCCATTTATATGATGCAATTGTAGTGGAATCGGTTTATTATTCCATTGAGTATTGCCACAGCATTCACATTTATATTCTTTTAATCCTTCTTTTAAAAGTCTATTTTTAACATTGTACGAAGTTCATCCAGAGTTTTCTACTAAAATTTCAGAAATATCTTTTTTTCTTATAACAGAATTTTCTTGTGCTGTTTGACCTTTAGCTCAAGATTTTCCAGTAAAATGACTAGTATCTAATCCTAATTTATTAATTTTCTTTTTAATATGTTCAGGACTGCCACCACGATCACTTATACCTAATTTTCTACAAACTTCTCTATAAGAAAAAGATTCTTTTACTGCTTTTATTATATCCACATCTGTATATTTTTTACTTGCCATAATTTAAAATTTTAAGTTAAACATTTTTTGTATAGGCAAATATACACAAAACTTTTCACAAACCCAAATTTATTTTTGGTTGACGTATCAGATTCGAACTGATATATACATCGACCACAACGATGCGCATTACCAATCTGCCAACGCCAACATGTTAAATGTCGTCTTTTGGAATCAGAAACCAAGCAATACCTAAGATTGCAATAAACAAATACTTAATCATTGGTAATTAATAATAAATCATTGTCATTAACTGGATCACCTGGTTTTGTTGATAACAATCCGCATATTACGCACCAAGACACACCGTACTTATTTGTTCGTATCCTGTGTTTGCTCTTGTTGCAATTCCTGTCCAGAAGTATCTGGTGTTGTTCCCTTGTTATCGATTTCATCATCTCAAAAGTAAATGTGTTCGTCTTTCATTATAATTCTAATGTAAAAACTTCATTTCCATCCTCAACACTAAATTCGCCAAGGTTTTCACAAAGTCCTTTTAGTAAAAAGTGAAACCATTTTGGATTCACCTCAGGAAGTTTATTGTAAATTTTGTTGAAGAAATTGAGTTTATCTTCATAAGACAAACCAATTTCAGAAACCCCATCCACTTCAATATTATCTGAAATGGAATTAGAAACCATTTTAAGTACCATTACAAATAATTTTTAGCGTCTTTGGATTCAACAAAAAATGAGAAATTAGTATTCTCCCTCGTAGAAAGTTGTTCACAAAGAACCATGGGAGAATCATCATAATGTAATTTCTTTGTAATCACCTGACTACAAATGTGACTAAAGGCACACATGTCACAATACTGATCTGGTTCATCACCAATGACATATGCATACTCTTTGTCTTTCCATTTAACAAATTTATTTACTCTTTTTGCCATATTTTAATAATAAAAAGAAAAGTTAGGAGAACGATGCTAAACTCCTAACTCGCAACGTCAAACCTGTGCCTATAGAACGCACCGTTTTTTAACCTCAACAAAAAAGAAAATGGTGCCCCAGGCCGGAGTCGAACCGGCACGACCGTTTCGGGCCGAGGGATTTTAAGTCCCTTGTGTCTACCATTCCACCACTAGGGCATTTTATAGTTGAAGTGGGACAGGTGAATTGTGGAAGAGAGTGGAATCGAACCACTGACGCTAGGCTCTTCAGGCCTACGCTCTACCTTCTGAGCTACCCTTCCTTTTTATTTTTAGCGGGGACGATAGGACTCGAACCTACAACCTGAGCTTTAACAGAGCCCTGCTCTACGCAGTTGAGCTACATCCCCAATTGTGGATAGTACGGATTCGAACCGCCAGTATCACGGCTTACCCACTCAGTCCGTGTGGTTGTCAGCTACCAACTTAGCAACTACCCATATATTTCAAACTTCGTCACTCTGCCGTTTAAGCTACCCACCGCTTGTCATTGGGGCAAGATTTGAACTTGCACCTGCGAAGTTATTTGCGGTCCATAGGGGAATCGAACCCCTACCCCATGATAGACAGTCATGTATCCTAGCCTTTAGACCAATAGACCGTATTTTATTTTATATAATTTTCAAAATTATAATCTTTTTCAAAACGCATTCCTTTCTTCCTTATTCCATCATAAGAATCTAATCTAATTATAACTGTTCCTAAATCTTTTATTTCAGAATAAGGTACTAAACATAAACTTTCCGATTCTATACAATATAAAACAAAAAAGTCTACTTCTTCATCGGTATAATTTTTCCTAGATCCGTGATATCCGTTTTGGTGGGTTATTGATCAACACATAAAAGAATTCTCTAAAATTTTTTCAGTAGTTTTAACTTGAATTTTATAAAGTTTATTATTTCATTCTGCTATTAAATCAACTATATTACCATCACCAAACGGAATATAAACACGAACACCTAATTCTAAAAATTTCTTAATTGCTGCAATTTCTCCTAAATTTCCAATTTCAGAAGTGTTCATAAATTTATAAATTAAAATTAACAATAGTACATGCTAGATTTGAACTAGCAGACCCAACATTATCAATCTGGCATTCTAACCGGACTGAACTAACGCACTAAATTTTTGAGGGCACGATCAGATTCGAACTGATGCATAATGGTTTTGCAGACCACTGCGTTACCACTTCGCCACATGCCCTACTCTTTCCTTACAGTAAACATGTCCATTACGAGTTTGATCATTTGCTTTATTCCAAAAGCGAGTATTGCAATAACCATAATTGGCCAAAAGAAAATGAAAGCTAATGGATAATCACAAACATCAATGTCTAATTCATCGAATCCATCTAAT
>JAEEGL014467250.1_pt1 | contig 28582 bp, 19 predicted proteins | sample 9134231 | NCBI WGS metagenome assembly JAEEGL01 (sample SAMN16246548, study PRJNA631951) | gut metagenome | biome: gut microbiome; feature: rumen; material: fiber-attached | host: Bos | place: Iran: Karaj | collected 2018-10 | reverse complement strand
TACGTGTTTCCGGACTGTACTGACTTATAAACAAAACTTTCTTCATTTCTTCTTCGGCTTTTGAGTTTCAAAGCGAACTTTTCCAGTCGTTTGGTTGTTGAACATCCGATTACCCCTATTATGGTCTGGCACTTCCTCCTTATATGTTTCGCTCCATCTGAGGTCGATGTCATAACTGTTATGTATTCTCTCAATCCTGTTATCGGAAACAGTAACATGCATCGTGCCGTCGTCCAGGAAGATACCGCGATTATCTTTGATGCCGGATATGTCGTGGATATAGTTCTTGCTTATAGTAATACCGTCGCAGCGTGTCCATGTGTATATGGCACCAGTGTCCATAAGTGTATTTTGCATAATGTCCGACAAAAACGCGTTGGTATAGAAAATCTCGTTGTCAGAGATTATACCCCTGCATTTGCATTCTGTTGGAGTCTTTGCCCATATACCAGTTCCTATGCCTCCATAGCAGAAATCGGAAATGCTATTGTTACTGACTATGAAACCATCGCCCCGCATCTTTATTGCAAACCCAATCTCCATTCCCAATGTGCAGTTGCTGAAGGTGTTGTTTGTTACTTTTGTTCCCGTGCTTCCCACCTCACTTTCTACACCATAGCCAATGAAGGTATCGACTTTGTTGTAAGTGAAGAACACATTTGTTGATTTTCTGTCTTTTAGAATGGAACCTCCTATGCAGAAGAAAGTGTTGTTAGAAATGGTTATGGAGTCAGCCTTGGAACAATCAATTAGGATAAGAGGCCCATTGCTGCTACTACCAGTAACATTGATGCCATCTAAATTGAAACTCTTGAAGTGGCAAAAGGCCAGTTTTAACAAGGAAGAGGCCGTGCATTCATATATCTTGCCCCTTATCTTTTTTGTCCCAAACAAGCGGTAACGCGGATAAACCTTTGCGTAAGAATAATCCATATTGACATTGAAGAAGTTACCTTTCTGAGGTACAGCCCAGTCGCCACCGTCAAACATTATTTGTTTTTTGCCAATATTTGTGATTGGGCTTACCCTTGAAGTGTACCAACAAGTATAGTTGATGTGTTTGTTCTGGGGATGTCTGTTTTTCTTGTTCTTCACAAGAGTTGCGATGCTGCACAAGTGCGAAGGCTTGTCAAAGATAGTTATCGTGTCTTGAAGCTGACGGAATTCTGTCCAGGGATTGTAGTATTTCCCGTCCTTCAAATACATATAGGATGGATTGCTCACATTCTTAACAGAATGCCCGTTGCTCATTATCTGCACCCCTTTTCCGTGAATGGAGATGCTCACGTCATTACGTTTTATGTTTGTCAAGGAAATCTGGTTGTCAGAGAACGTGAGGTATCGTGCCTCGATATCTACGACAATGTCCTTTTCTCCCTTATTTATGGCATCCGCAATGTATGCATTCAGACGGTCGAACTCCTGTTGAGTGTTTATCTTTATCGTGACAGCGCTCGTTGCAATAGAGAACAGCGCAAGAAAAATAATGCAGAACGAATGCTTCATCCGTTAATTCTTTTCCTCTCCTTAAGGTAAATCTGCGGATAATAGCGGAAGATTGTCCTAACGCGAGCAATCTGCTTTTTCGGCTCAACGAAGAGACGATAAATCCAGTTGAAACGGTATTCTCCAATTCGGAAGGTGTAGTCTTTCAGTTCTCCAAGATAAAATGCGAATGCTGCGCCTACGCCAAGCATGAGGCCACGATCCAAATAGGGTAGGAGTTTTTGCATAAAGAACTCTTGTTTTGGGGCTCCGAGACTTACCCATATTATGTCGGCATCCAGATGCCCTATCTCCTTGGCAATACCTTCATAGTCAAAGTCCTCCACTTCGCAGAAAGGCAGTGGAATATGAAACAAGTATGTATTCTCAGAGTTATCTTGAACTTCTTGAACCTCTTGTTTAACCTTCTCCACCACCTTCTCAAACATCTTCTCAGTGTTGCCTAAAAGCACTTGTCGGAACCCTGTTTGTGTGATGTATTCTGCAAAGATTTCAGGTCCAGTGAAAGCCTTCAGCTCCTGTTTGTACAAACGGCCTGCCATAACAGCGACAGAGCCTCCGTCGCAGGAATTAAAATAAGCTCCTTGCAGAAGATGGAGGAAATCCTGGTTGGTATGTGACCGCACAAGACTTGGACCGTCCACTATGCAGACATATCCTTTGCCGTGCTCTTTGCTGCAGTCTTCAATCTTCTTTCTTATTGTGTCGTGATTGAATTCAAGTTCAAATCCAAATATTTCCATAGCGTATAGTTTCAACAGTATTGTTGTTTTCTTCTTATAATCAATGTCAGTACCGTTTGCCGCTCTGTATCCTCTAGGGCAAAAAACCAGATAGATGTTCCTGCTGCGACAACGGCCATTACCCCCGTCAACAGGAAGCGGAATGGAAAATGTATAAATGTCACGGTCAACCAGCAGGCAATGGAAATGGTAACTGTTGGAATGGCAACGCGGACAAACACATGTTTGGCAAAATGACGAATAGAGAGTCCTGCTGTATATTTGAGAAATGGCAGGCGAATCATTGCACACAGCAATTCGAACCCCATGTATATCCACATGGCCCAAATAAGAGAGTATCCAAGCCACAGACATAGCCAGAATGCAGGCAACGTCATCAACTTGATAGTATTCACGCAGATAGAGTAGTTGCGGATACGCCCTATGGCCTGGTTGGCAATGCCGAGCCCTATTGTCAACTGGTCGCAAAGGGTGGTAAACAGCAGGAAACGGCAGAGAAGAACAGCATTTTCAGGAACATCACCTAGCCATATTTTCAAAACAGATGGCATCTCAAACACCAAAGGAATGACAACAATGGAAAGTAGCAAAAATGCATATTTGCTACAATGTTCGGAGAGGAGGAGCATCCGTTCCCTTTCGTTGCATCCTTCAGCTTTCACTATTTGCGGACTCATGGCGTTGGTTACCGCTTGTGCAATGAACAAGATAGCACTGAACATTTGATGGGCAATGCCGTAAGACGAGTTAATGATAGTCCCGAAGAAGCGGTTCAGAATGACAGCTGTGCCTTGTGCTCTTGCAATAATACATCCTAAACTATATGCCGTCCAGCCAGCAAAGTCAGTTATGTTTTTTATAAATTGGCGGTTGAAATATTGTTTTCGAGGAATTATAAGGCATTCATTATAATGTCTCATGGCCCAGAAAGCAAGCGCAATAAAATTGAATGCCATAATGCCAAATATAGCCCAAGAATATGCAATGAGCCTATCTGTCTCCATAGTCAGCAGGAAGATGGCAAATAGGAGCTTCAATGCACCGTCAATAACATCTACTATAGAAATAAAGATAATCTCTTCGCGTGCGATAAACAACGCTCTGTAGGGAGCTGTCATAAATGTGACGAACAGAGTAAGAATGGTGACGTGGTAAATGTAAATGGCTGATTCGGTGCGGGTCGGGTCAATGTGGAGAAATCCGTTGAAGAGGAATGGCTCACAGAGAAACAGTGCACCCGCAATGGACAGACCAATGACAAAGTGGAGCAGAAGGCTGTTAGAGAACATGGCTCGCACGTTTTCTGGCTCACCTTTCCCATGATAGAATGATAGCTGGCGTTGGGTTGTTACCACCATGGCATTAGTAAGGAAACCAAGCATTGCAACAACACCAGCAACTAGGGAGAAAACTCCATAGTCTGACTGCCCTAGGGCCTTTAATACAAGGCGGGTTGAATAGAGCGATAGACAAATGTTGATGATTGATCTGGTATGTTGTGCCAGAGTGTTAGCTATAATCCTTGTTGTTGGCTTCATAATGCAGAAAGAAGAAAGCGTTAACGCCAATCCTTAATCTATGGGGAGCTTGGCTAAATTACCCAGTTCTAACAGGAAATCTCGTGTATAGAAACTATTCATACCTGCTGAAGATGTAAAAGTCATCTCGCCAAAATAGAGTTTACCGTCCACCTCATAAAAGTCCACCCGCACCTGTGGAAATCCTTTGGATAGTGTTGCTGCTGCACTTAACATCTTGTCGAGTGTCACCGGACGTGGCAGACGTTTGTCTGTAAGATAAAAGTGGTAAGAATTTTCTGAGTATTCAGGATGGGCATTCCAGTCGGTATCGTATGTTATAACCTCTATTGATTCAGGTGTGCGGTTTAGACAACACCAAATGTAAGCAGGCTTACCATTGAAGGCCCATACTTTATAATCAATAAGCGAAGATGATGGGACAGATTGTTTTGTGACGTCGAGCAACTGCTCAGCTATGATGCATGGTGGGATGGCACGATAATGGGTCTCACCTTTCTCTATACTGTAGTCACTATGCATCCACCGGTCAATCTCTTTTGTCCACCAATCAATGTCAAGGTTATCTTTGTCTTTGCAGATTAAGACAGTCTTACTGGCATTGTTGGTTTTCATCACAAACTGTTGAGGGAGGGATTTCCAATCAATGTCTTTAGGCTTATCCCATTTCCCATAGAGGGGAACAAGGATGTCACCCAGGCCGCAGTCTGCTACATACTTGCGAACGCGATACTTGTCGGCCAGCAGAGTCCACTGCGTCGTGTCAGTATTGTATTTTAACCATTGAATCTTCTCGTCAATTGTCTTAGGGCTTTTCCAGTTAATGCTGACACCATAGCAATCCTTGTAGCGTATGGAAGCAAGTTTCTTCGGGAAGTATTTCCCGAGAAACAATTCATACCATACTCTAAAAGGGTGCAGCAAATGTCGTAACTGGCGATATAGGCTTTTCATTTCTTGAATAATTTTTTGAATATGATTGATACGCCAGAAAACAGTGCGCGCTCCTTCACGGCAAGTTTTAAAGCTTTCCAAAAGGTAGAAGGACTAATTTTCCATGCTCTGAATACTTGTAAGATAATGAGGTACTTATCGTAGGAAGTATCTTTTATGAATTGATTGCAACGAATCAGTACTTCCAAAAAACTTAGAAAATTTCTTGGTGATGTTTTCTTCATTGCATCGAGACTGCCGGCGCGTGAGGTAATCATATAAAGTACTTCATTATTTACAGCTACGGCATCATCGTCGGCCCAGTGTACTGCCTTGAACGCAAACATCATGTCGTTAGCGGCGTATGTCTCGTCGAACAGTATGCCTTTCCCTTGTATATGTTCTCTTCTCAACATCTTACTGATAGGACTTGGTACTGCAAGAACTGCCTTTTTGCTTGAAATGACACCTGAGATTGCATCGTCAATAGCCTTGTTTATTTTTATATGTCTGTCCGATGGCTCGTAAGTGTCAGAATCCACGCTGCCAGTTTTAAAATATATAACATCTTTACCATCATCTTTGTGTTTCTCTAAAATGTCATAAGCATCATCGACAAGGAAGTCATCGGCATCGACAAATACGAGCCATTTGCCCAAAGCCTGTTTCATTCCTACATTGCGAGCATGTCCCGCACCACCACCTTTCTTGTCGAATATAATGGTTGTGTATTTGCGGTCTTTTCCTGGGAAATTATTGAAGTCCACTTTGTCTAGGGAGCTGTTATCATCAACAACGATGACTTGTATTTCAGGGGTATCTGGAATGGAATTCAGACACCTCTGCAGCAGTAATGGGATGTTATGGTGAGGAATAATGATGGAGAATGTGACCATTATGCTATAATTTTAATTTTAACTTAAGATGCTTGACGATTTTCTTGAATCCAATGCCAGAAAACAGGGCATTTTTGCGCAATACAAGCAAAAGTGCCTTAAAGAATATTTTGACACCGAAATGCCGAGAATTAATGAGGAGGACGATGATGGGTTCTTGCCTGAGATATGGGTAATTTTTAACAAACTTATTGTATCGTATCTGTACTTCCAGGCGACAGAGGTAGTTTTTTGGATTCTTTCCCCTGTTGCTCATAAGGCTGTTGGAACGTGTAGTCACCGTGTAAAGTACATCTGGAACTATAGCCACAGCATCGTCATTGGCCCAACATGTGGCTTTGGCAACAAACATCTGGTCGTTGGCGGCCATCGTCTCATCAAACTGGATATTGTGCTTTAGGATATGTTCTCTTCGGAACATTTTGCACCAAGGTACTGGCTTGGATAAAATCGCTTCTTTGAAGGATATGAGACCTTCAAGAGCTGCATCCACCGCGTCATTCAGTTCTTGATGCCTATTTGAGGGAGTGTAGTCATCAGAATTTACACTGTCAGCTTTGAATAAAATGATGTCATAAGGGGCTTCTTTATGGCTTATCAGTAAATCAAGAGCATTTGGGGTAAAGAAATCATCAGCATCGGCAAACACCAACCACTTTCCATCGGCGTGTTTCATTCCAATGTTACGGGCATGTCCCGCGCCGCCACCTTCTTTGTCGAAGATGCAGAAGGTGTTTTTGCGCTCCAAACCAGGAAAATGTTTAAAGTCCACCTTCTCTTCCGAGCTATTGTCATCAACCACAATGACCTGTATCTTTGGAATGTCAGGAATGGAGTCAAGGCATCGTTGTAGTAACAGCGGGATGTTGTGATGTGGAATTATGACAGAAAAAGAATGTGATTCCATTATGACAGCATTGTTGTTGTTTTCTTTTGATAATAATACATAATGGTTAATTGCAGAAATACCAGTGGTATGTCGTATATTTCAAATAGCATCATGATACTCATAACACCAAAGGCTGCCATCATTCTTTTTGAACAGAAGTCATTGGCGCGGATAAGATTCAGGAGGCTTTTGATAATGATTGCTATGTAAAGTACCACTAAGATGATGCCTCCATACACCATTGTATTCAAGATGAAATTATGCGATCCGATGGCGCGATTTGACATGTGTGCCGTGAACCAGTCGGCATCTCCAAAGCCATACCCCCATATTGGTGAATCTACGATGATACGGAGAGCAGAATCCCACATTTCTGTTCGTCCAGTAAAAGTCATATCCTTTTCTAAAACATCTATAATAAACCATCTTGCCAGTTCATTATTCTCCAGTCCCTTTCCGGAGAAACATACAATTACCTGGAAAAGTAACACTCCGATATACATGCAAATTATTCCCAATGACAATAGTCTTTGGCTCCGGATAAGGCAGAAAAAGAGAAAAATAAATAAGCAGGAAAGTGCCGTCATGGATTTTACCATGAAAAGGATACTAAAGCAGCATATGAAAAGTGGAACAAGGTTTAGCAAGAACCATTTGCTGTATGTTATGCTAATGATACCAGCTGTGAGAGCAATTATCATTCGACCGCCCATCTGGTTGTAATTACCGCCTAAGATGTATCCGTGAAGTGTTTTGTCTGTGTGATTATCTACCAACCACATTTCCGGATGGGTAATACATTGATATAATTGGCAATATACGGCAACAGAAAGAACAAAGAGGATTCCAAATATTAAAATATAATATCTTTCTCTATAGTAGTTGAACAGGAAGAGATAGGTAGAAATGGCAAATACAGAGTACAGCCAATTTTTCCAGTCAACCCCGTTTAAAAGTGATATCCCTTCTAATATTAGGATAAATAATAAAACTATGAAATCAAAAGTATAGAGAGTTCTTTTACGGAGTAGTAAAAATAAAGCGACAAGAAAGGCAAGCAACATACCTGCTAAAGCAGCGTATGAGGCTATAAACATGTCCATTTTAAAAAACGAGACAGCCAAATGCGTTGTCAGCAAAGAGATGGCAACGAATGGTATTAGCCGTGATTGTTGTAAGTTGATTTGAAGCAGATTCATTAACCTTGACCCAATAGAATGTTGCGTACAATCCAAAGAGAGCATCCGAAGGTAACCATTATGAGCATACCAAGTATGAATAATACTCTTTTCGGACCGGCAGGTTTCACGGGGACGGTGGCACTCTTAAGCGTTGTGAAGGCGGGTGTCTTTTCCTGCAACCTCACTTTGGCTTCAGTAAGTTGTGCTTCAAGTACGCTAAGTGAATTTTGCTTTAAGGACATTTCGTTCTCCAATTTGTTTTGTTTGCTCTGATAGCTTTGCAGGATGATGTCCCGGTGGGTGTCGCAGTAGCGGCTGTATTGTTCCATTGCATAATTGTATTCTATTTCTGCGCTGTCGCACAAAAGCTGATAGTGAGCGACATCTTCGATAGCTTTGCTTGTGCGGTATTGTATGATGAAATCCTGCAGGTGCTGCTTCACGCTGTCTGCCATAATGGCACAGACAAGGGGGTCTTGGTCTTGCACGTCGATGGAAATGACAAAGTTTTTTTTATCTACGGAGCAATTGATATGACCCATGATAGAAAGCATGAGGTCATAGTCTTTTTTGTTCATCATGAAAGGATTAACGCTACCTGCACCAGTGGCTCTCGGTGTCTTGTCTTCCTCGGTGAAGAGATTATTAATTTTCCCTTTCACATAGCGGAATGGCCATGTCAGCCAGTTGCTTTTCTGATGCTTCTGCATGTAGGTGAAGTAGTCGGTAGAGATGTTACCTTCCTTAGTGGTCACATGAATGTCATAAAGATTTACGATAAAATTGGGACTCTTAAAGAGTTCCGGGTACAGTTCGGGGTATATGGCATCTTGACCGCCTGTTCCTCCGACATTGATGCCGAAGGAAGATGCCAAACTGGCAAAGCTACCAAGGTCTCCGTCTCCGTTAACCTCGGGAGCGAGCTTAACTTCGCAAGTATAGTAACGTGGTTGGGGGAATATCCAGATGCAGGCTAGGATGAATGTCCAAACCCACACTTTATAGAAGGTGCGGCGTTTTTGCCAGAGTGTCTTGGCTATTTTTGCGAGGTCAATGACTTGCCCTTGGCTATTGCTTTGTTCCATAGTATTATTTAGTGACGATGTTAACAAGTGCTGCAATGACGGATGCTAATGATGCGGCGGAAGATGACATTGCTATAATCTCTGAATTGCTCATGCCTTTGTGACCGGCTTTGGACGGTACTACAATCTCTGTGCCAGGCTCTATGTGGCGTGAGGATTTGCGCGAGAGTTTCATAACGCTGCCGTTCATGTTGACGCCGTATGAGTGTCGCTTATACGCTTTGCGGGCATAGCCACCGGCATGCTTGATGTAGTATTTTACGCTTTTGCCTTTCTCATAGGCCATTGAGACGGGGTGCATCACTTCGCCACTGACTTTGACGGTGTATTCAGGTTGCGGAATGTTGAGGACATCGCCTTCGCGCAATACCACATCGTAAATGCTGCCAGGCTCCTTTATGGCTTCTTCTAAATCGATAGCGATGGAATATGTGTTGGCGGTGACAGTTTTTAAGGAAAGGAGGGAGTCTGCGAGTTGTATATTTAGGTCTTTCCCTTCGCGGAGGCCTTCCTCATAAAGGTCAATCTGTGCGCGCAAGTTGTTCGCATCGCGCTGTTCACGTTCTTCTTTTGTCATGGTTCGCACGAGTGAGGCTCCACGAATATAGCCTTGCTCGGTGATGCCGCCGCAGTCTCGAATCAGGTCGGAGATGCGGTAGTTCTTTTTTGTCATGGTGTATGTGCCGGGGAAGTTCGCCTGACCTGTTACACTGACGTTCCTTTGCACTTCATAGGCAGGTGACTTGCGGACATAGACAATGTCGAAGGGTTTTAGCTCGAAGACGGTGTCGCGCGAGAGGCTGAAGTCCTCATTGAGGGCGAAGGTGAAGTGTTCTGCTGCCATTGGCGTGTCCTCTGTGGCGTGGATGTCGCGCAACCTGCGGAAGACATCAACGCGGGCAAGGGAACCGGCTTGTGTGATGCCACCCGCGAGTAGCATCATGTCCCGAAGGGTTGTGTGCTCGGCATAGGGGTATTCGCCGGGGAAATTGATTTCGCCGTTCACCTGTATGGTGAGGTTGCCTTGCATGTCGAGCTTGTCAGGAATGAAGAGCACATCGCCGTTGTGGAGTGGCATATCGACGGCTGTTCCTTGGAGTATGCCTACAGCATCGACGCTGATGATTTCCTTGTTCTTGTCTTCTTTCTCGCGGTGTAGGATGGCGCGTTTTGTATAGGCACTTTCCTCGAGGCCGTCGGCTGCGACGAGCAGGTCTTTGACGCTTTGTATCTTGTCGCCTAATTGGAATTCTCCCGGATGTTTCACGGCACCGCGCACTTCAACCATGTTGTTGTAGCGCACGTCATTCTCGTCTGCTTCCACGAGGTCACCGTCTGAGAGGTGGAATGTGCCCATCTTGTCTTCCTCGATGGAGTAGATGGAATATTCCACTCCTGCTGTTCTCTTCAGGCGCACGCCTTTGGTGTAGGCTTTCCCGTCGAATCCTCCGGCATATTCCAGCAGGTCCTTCACTGTCTCGCTTTTCTTCATTTCGTACCACATCGGCCGTTTCACGTGTCCGGTGATTTTCACGAGGCAATCGTAAGAGCCAACCATAACGACGTCGCCGTCTGTGAGCCGGATGTCTTTTGCCGTGTTGCCGTGCAGAATGTAGTCATAGACATCGATAGACGCGATTTGAGTCCCTTTGCGGAAGACGCGTATGTCGCGCAGGGTTCCGATGTCGTTGATGCCACCTGCTGCATAGAGTGCATTGAAGGCAGACGAGAGGCTGGAGATGGTGTATGTGCCAGGGCGATGGACTTCGCCCATCACCTGTACTTGCATTGAGCGCAGTTCGGTGAGGGAGAGGTCGAAGTGGCAGTCGGAAAAGCTTTGTCCGAGCTTTCCGCGGAGCACTTCCTTGGCTTTACTGACGGTGAGTCCTGCGAGGTGTATGGGACCAATGCTTTCCACCACGACATAGCCGTCTGGCGAAATGGTCTGCTGTATTGTCTGCTGGCTGGCTCCCCAGATGTTTATCGTCACCTCATCGCCCGCTCCGAGCAGATAGTTGGTGGGTGTGGCGATGTTCTGTGCCGGGGCAAACGTGAGGTTCTGTGAAGAAAAGATGTTGCGTCCAAAGACTTTGCGCTCGTTTTTTCTGTCTGTGTTCTCTGTGATGTCCTGCCCTGCTTCGGTTTGTGGGTCGGGCGTTTTATCGTCTTCTATGCCGACTTCCTCTTTGTGCGTGGTTTGCTTGTCGTAGCTTTGTTCCTCAGCCTTCACGCGTTCTGCCTTCCGGCGGACGCGCTGCAGTTGGGTTATGGTTACGCCCTTACTCATCAGTTGTGTTGCGATTTCGGTTTGTGAAGTGCCTTTCTGGACTTCTTTTGCGATGTAGGTCAGGACTTGGTTGTCGGACATGCTCTGAGCCTTTATCTCTGCGTTGGGAATGAACAGGGGAGTGAGGATTAGTAAAAAAAGCAGTGATAGAATTCTTGTCTTCATATATTGGATTTGTTTGAGTTCGTTTTTAACATTTCACATTATTTATATAACGTGTATGCGGTACATTTTATTGTGTTTGGGCATAGCAATTTGCAAAAGTATGAAAAAATATTCAATTGTCAAAGCCAATGGCTCACAGTTATGATGAATTTGTGTTGTTTTTCATCTGTCTTTGGTTTTTCAGCATCCTCCGAGGCGATAATTGCGCCGTGGTTATGCAGATTCCGACAACAAGTTTATTAAGTTGTTTCGAGAGCTTAACCGACTTGCTCAAGTCGCTTAACCGAGTTGCGCCAGTCGGTTCACCGATTTTGCGAAAAAGGTTGACGGATTCTCGTCTGTCTGTCAGATTAACAAAACATATAATAGTTAATCTGACAGACAGACAATAAATCTTTTCCGTTTTCCCGGCGAAAATGACGTTGTGGAATGACAAGTTTGGAGGAATGTAGCGCCCAACCTTTCCCGGAGAATGGCAGAACGTATGGAAACGCACGGAAATATGTTAATAATAAAAAACTCCAAGCCTTAAGCTTTCATCTTTCAACTTTATTTCGTACCTTTGCGCACCAAATGTGCGCATGAGGAATGAAGATTATCAAGAAGCTCGACATTTACATCATCAAGGGATTCCTGCAACTCTTTGCGGGCACTTTCTTCATCTGCCTCTTCATCTTCGTCATGCAGTTCCTGTGGAAATGGATGGGCGACCTCATCGGCAAGGGCCTTACTATCGACCTCCTTGCTAAGTTCTTCTGGTACAGTAGCCTGACGCTCATACCGATGTCCATTCCTTTGGCAGTCTTGCTTGCAAGCCTTATTTCCTTCGGCAACCTGGGCGAGCGCTTCGAACTGCTCAGCATGAAGTCCGCCGGCATTCCTCTTGTTCGCATCCTCGCCCCCCTCATCATCGTGGCGTCGATCATCAGCGGCGGCAGCTTTTGGTTTCAAGACGAAGTCAGCCCCTATGCCACCCGCGAGCTGTCGCGACTTGCCTGGAGCATGAGGCAGAAGAGTCCGGAACTGGAAATCCCCGAAGGCGTTTTTTACAGCGAGATACCTGGCTACAACCTCTATGTTGAGCATAAAGACCCGGAAACGGGTATGCTCTATGGCGTGATGATTTACACCAACGCCAACGGTTACAACGACACGCAGATTGTCCTTGCCGACAGCGGACGGATGCAGAGCACAGCCGACAAGATGCACCTCAAGCTCACGCTCTGGGGTGGGGAACGCTTCCGCAACATGGATGCCCAGCAGGGAACGATGCTCCGGGCAAACGTGCCCTACATGAGAGAGTCTTTCGTACGCGAGGTGGACTTCATCCCCTTTGATGGCAACTTCAACCTCATGGACGCTGACCTCTTCACGCACAACGCCCAGACCAAGAACCTTGGCGAAATACAGCACAGCATTGATTCGCTGCGCCACAGCGTAGATAGCACTCGCCGCATCATCTGCGACAATTTCATGCTCCGCTATTTGCGAAAGGACATCCCCGCTGGGCTTCCCGACTCCCTTCGCATCATGGAGGAGGCGAAGCTGATGCCGTCCTTCGACTCGCTCTATCTTGCCTTGCAGGACGACCAGCGCGTTAAGGCTTGGCGCGGAGCAAAGAGCCGTGCCGAAAGCGCACAGGCGGAATGTCAGTTCCGAGCCTTCGAGACAGGCGACAGGAACCTCACCCTCCGCAAGCACCGCATAGAGTGGCACAAGAAGTACACGATGAGTCTGGCCTGCTTGCTCTTCTTCTTCATCGGCGCACCTTTGGGGGCAATTATCCGTAAGGGAGGCCTGGGGGTGCCGGTTGTGGTCAGTGTCATCATCTTCATCTTTTATTATATCGTGAACCAGGCGGGCATGAACAACGCAAAGGTTAATGCATGGACGATAGAGAGCGGCACATGGCTCAGCTCTTTTGTGCTCCTCGCCACCGGTATCTTCCTTACGCACAAGGCGAACAGCGACAGTGTGGTCTTCAACGTGGAGGGCTATCGTAACTTCTTCATGAAGCTGCTCGGACTTCGTCCCAGCCGCAAGCTGAACCGCAAGGACGTGATTCTCAACGACCCCGACTATGCGACTTTGCCGCAGCGCCTTGGCGAACTCTCGGCTTTCTGCACCCAATGCCGACGGACAATGCGCCTGCGCCGCATCCCGAACTACATCGACATCTTCTTCCGCCCCGGCCAGGACAGCCATGCAGCACAGCTCAGCGACCGTCTGGAAACGCTCATCGAAGAACTCCACAACAGTCGCGACAACGTTGTGCTCATGTATATCAACGAATACCCAATCATCAACCCCAGTGCCCACACACGTCCCTTCGACAGCAAACGGCTGAACATGATTTTCGGCATCGTCTTCCCGCTGGGGCTGTTCTTCTACTTCCGCATCTGGCGCTACAGGCTGAGGCTGAGGCTTGACCTGCGGAACATAGAACGCATAAACAATCTCATTACCGAAAGAATCATAAAAACCCAATCAATATAACGACACAACGTTATAACGTAATAACGAAATCATAATGAATACAGAACTCCAACTAAGTTCGATTGAAGAAGCTCTTGAAGACTTCCGCCAAGGGAAGTTTGTTATCGTGGTTGACGACGAAGACCGCGAGAACGAAGGCGACTTCATTACGGCTGCTGAAATGATAACCCCAGAGAAGGTCAACTTCATGCTCCGCAACGGCAGGGGAGTCCTCTGCGCCCCCATCACCATGAGCCGTGCCGCAGAACTCGAACTCGACCATCAAGTGGAAGAGAATACCAGTATGCTCGGCACACCCTTCACCGTGACGGTTGACCTGTTAGAAGGCTGCACGACAGGTGTCAGTACTCACGACCGAGCAGCAACTATCCGCGCTCTTGCCGACCCCAATCGCAAACCAACGGACTTCGGTCGCCCGGGTCACATCAATCCCCTCTATGCTCAGGACAAGGGCGTGCTTCGCAGGGCAGGACATACCGAGGCGGCCGTCGATTTGGCTCGTCTCGCAGGGCTTCAACCGGCAGCAGCCCTCATAGAAATCCTTAACGAAGACGGCACAATGGCGCGTATGCCGCAACTCAAGGCTGTGGCGAGCGAACATAATCTCAAGATTATCAGCATCCGCGACCTCATCGCCTACCGTCTCAAACAGGAATCCCTCGTAGAAAGAGGCGAGGAGGCCGATATGCCGACAGCCGACGGGCACTTCCGCATCATTCCCTTCCGCCAGAAGAGCAACGGCCTTGAACACGTCGTGCTCTACAAAGGCGAATGGACAGAAGACGAGCCTGTGCTGGTGAGGATGCATTCAAGCTGTATGACAGGCGACATCTTCGGCAGCCAGCGTTGCGACTGCGGCGAACAGCTCCACAAGTCTATGCGCATGATTGAGCAGGAAGGCAAAGGCCTCATCGTCTATCTTAGCCAAGAAGGACGCGGCATAGGACTGATGAACAAGATTGCCGCTTACAAGCTTCAGGAAGAGGGCGACGATACGGTTGATGCCAACATACACCTCGGCTTCCGTCCCGACGAGCGCGAGTACGGCGTTGGTGCCCAGATACTTCGCGAAATGCATGTCGGCAAGTTGCGCCTCATCACGAACAATCCTGTGAAGCGCGTCGGCTTGGAAAGTTACGGACTCACCATCGTGGAGAACGTCCCCATTGTGGTCGAGCCAAACGACTACAATCGCCGCTACCTCGAGACAAAGAGGATAAGAATGGGGCACAAACTATAAGCAATTCAAATTTATTAAATTCAAAATTCAAATATATGAACTATGAACTTTCCGAGAGGTTGCAACGCCTTTCCCCAAGCGCAACCCTTGCCATGAGTCAGCGCAGCAGCGAACTCAAGGCACAAGGCGTAGATGTTATTAACATGAGTGTGGGCGAACCGGACTTTAATACGCCCGACCACATCAAGGCGGCTGCCATCAAAGCCGTCGAGGAGAACTACAGCCGCTACTCTCCCGTGCCTGGCTATCCCGAACTGAAGAAAGCCATCGTGGGCAAGCTCAAGAACGAGAACGGCTTGGACTATGCTCCCTCGCAAATCCTTTGCAGTAACGGCGCCAAGCAAAGTGTCTGCAACACCATCATGGCTGTTGTGAATGCTGGTGACGAAGTCATCATTCCGGCTCCCTATTGGGTAAGTTACCCGCAGATGGTTCTGCTGGCAGAAGGCACGCCTGTCTTTGTTGAGGCAACCATCGAGCAGGACTTCAAGATTACGCCAGAGCAACTTGAGGCAGCAATCACGCCCAAGACCAAGGCACTTATCCTTTGCTCTCCCAGCAATCCCACAGGCTCTGTCTATAGCAAGAAGGAACTGGAAGCCCTGAAGGACGTGCTGCTTCGTCACGAGCAAGTCATCGTTATTGCCGACGAGATTTACGAACACATCAATTATGTTGGCGAACACGCAAGCATGGCGCAGTTCCCCGACATCAAGGAGCGTGTCGTCATCATCAATGGTGTCAGCAAAGCTTACGCTATGACTGGCTGGCGCATCGGTTTCATAGCCGCTCCCGAATGGATTGTGAAGGGTTGCAACAAGCTTCAGGGACAATACACCAGCGGCCCGTGTTCTGTTAGCCAGAAGGCTGCCGAAGCTGCTTTTGCTGGCCCTCAGCAATGTGTCGAGGATATGCGTCAGGCTTTCGAGCGCAGGAAGAACCTCATCGTCAAACTGGCAAAAGAGATTCCTGGCCTTGAAGTGAACGACCCGCAAGGAGCCTTCTACCTCTTCCCCAAGTGCAGCAGCTTCTTTGGTAAGAAGGCTATGGTCAATGGTCAATGCTACGCGGTCAACAATTCTACCGACTTTGCCATGTATCTCCTTGAGGTTGGACACGTTGCAACTGTTGGCGGCGATGCCTTTGGCTCTCCCGAATGCTTCCGCATGAGCTATGCCACAAGCGACGAGAACATCATCGAAGCCCTCCACCGCATCAAAGAAACCCTTGCAAAGCTGAACTAAAGGCCTTGTGCATAAAGCGCAAAAACAAGCAGAGGCAGGCGATTCGATTCGTCTGCCTCTGCTCATTATAGGGTTTAATGTCTTTATTGTGCGAGTGCGCTGATGAGTGCTGCAAGTGTTACACCTACCGCAACGCCTGCTGCAACACCGTTGTCGACAACTACGACTTCGTTGTGATGAGCTGCGTGGTGGTGATGGGCTTCCCTGCGGCGAGCCTCTTCCATTCTTCTGCGCTCTTCCTCGCGGCGGCGTTCCTCCATCATCTTGCGCTTGTGGTTCGACATCTTGTGACTGTTCATGTCGTTATGATGGCCGTCGTAGCGAACCTCATACTTTCCCTTGTCGTTCTTGTGGGACTCGTTGTGCCTTGCACCATTCTTGTCTGCGAAAGCATTCATGCTGCCCATAGCCATCATGATGGCAAATGCGGCGAAGTAAATCATCTTTTTCATAACCTTTGTTTTTTAAGGGTTGAACAATTCGTTTTCTTGTTTCTGGGACAAAGGTACGGCAATATTTTGAGGGGGAAAGGATGCTTTTCCCTAAAGAGTGGGAGGAATTTCCCTACGCTTTCGAGGGAATAGAGTCGCCTATCACACCATCTATCACTCCCGAAACCCCGAAGAACAAAGGGAAAGTGATAGATGTGATAGATGTTTTTCAACCTTCTGACTTTTTATTTCACCACAACCCTTCGGCCGTTAACAATATAGATGCCTTTTTGTGTGGGCTTGCCTGTCAGCCTGATGCCGTCCAAGGTGTAATAGCCTTCCTTGCCTTTAATGTCTGCGATAGGGCTGTTGATGGCATCTTCGAAAGAATCCATAAACACTTTCAGCATCGGCCGGTTGCCTAAAAGACTTTGTCCCCATACTTCTTCCTCGCGTTCTGCCTGTAAAGCTGTGGCAATGCTGCCGTCAGCAAGTTGTTCGTCTGTTGCCCACGTGCCTTGTGTGTAGCCGAAGGAGTTCTTATAGAAGCAATTGTCTATCTCGAAGCTATCGCCTTGTATGGGGCGGATGAAAGTGCCTGTCGATCCCGACGAGCCAGGGAATGTACCCATGTTCAAGCAGTTGCGCAGAGTGGCGTGGTTGCCATAGCCTCCGTTCACGTGCGACATGATGCTGCCGCAATGGTAGCCTGTTCCCATTTCTCCAGAGAACATACAATCCTCTATAAGTATCTCGCAATCCGTAACGTTCGGGTCATCGCAATAGCTGGCAATGCCGCCGATAGTTCCTTGAAGCGAGCCAGAACCTTGTACATACATGTAGGCCGACACCCAGCACTCGCGAACGGTGAGGTTCCCCATGATGGTTCCTGCCACGCCGCCTGCAGCGCACAATTGCTGCTTGATGCTTCCATCCACATGCAGCCGCTGGATGATAGCGTCGCCGACAACAGCGAAGGGAGCCACAGCATTCGAATTCAAATATATATCATAGTTAACAGTCAGCGTGTGGCCCTGTCCGTCGAAGGCGCCTTGATATGGTACACTTAATGTTCCCACCATCGTATGGTCATCGCCAAGGTCAATGTCCGCCGTCATCTTGGCATTGGCAGTAAGAGTAATTTCTACAAGTGCAGCAAAGTCCTTCCAGTCCTGCACGGAGCCAATGAGGTAATTGCCCTCAGCATCCTGCTCCAGTTTAGTTCCGTCGGGTTCTTGCTCCGTTGGAAACAGCTTCAGCATCGGCAGATTGGTCACGGGGTTTTGCACCCAGACTTCCTCAGCACGGCTGGCTTGCAGAGCGGTCGTGATGGTTCCGTCGGAGAGTTGTTCGTCGGTCAGTTGCATAGAAGAAGGGACAGAGCCATTGAGTTGCTTGATGTAACAGTTTTCGTTAGTAACCCTATAACCGGTTCCGCTAATGTTTAGGGTACCAAGTGAAAGACAGTTGGTAGCAATGGCAGAGTTACTGTTGTAATTATAACCTATAAAGCAACCGCAATAGCTATTCTGATTGCACGTAAAGGAGCCAGTAAACAGACAGTCCGTGACAACAACTGACGTGCTTCTTCCTGCAAGCCCTCCAACTATCGTACCACTTTGTGCCCATTCGCCTGTGGAACAAGTCATACTGGCAGACATCCAAACATTTGAAATGACGGACTTTGTGTTTCCGCAGACATAGCCAGCCACTCCGATAAAGGCAAATACAGAGTTAATCGTCCCAGCCACATGAAGATTCTTTATTGTTGCTCCTGACACCTGAGTAAAGGGAGCCACAATTTGTCGAGGACCCCCGTTGTATGCCACAGTAAGCGTGTGTCCCTGACCATCAAAGACGCCGCTATAGGCACCCCAGTCTTGCGTCAGGGAGCCGATGTGAGTCTGGTCGTCGCCCAAGTCAATGTCAGCCGTCATCTTGGCATTTACGGCTGGATTCGTCTCTACAATTGCGGCAAAGTCCTTCCAGTCTTGCACAGAGCCAATGAGATAACAGCCTTCGCCGTCAGTTTCGAGCGCCCACGCTCCTGTGCAGAAGCAAAGGAATATAAGACAAGAAATGAGTAGTTGTTTTGCTTTCATCTTGTTTGCTTGTTTATGTGTTTGTTTGCTGCAAAGGTACATCTTTATATTATAAGATGCAAATTTCGGCTCATTTTCTTGCGTGTTTAAGCCGATTTGCCTACCTTTGTGAACTGATAGCCTGACTTCGAACAGGATTATGTTATTGAGACACAAACCATGATAAGCAAAACCCACATCAAGTACATCTCTGCATTCCTGCTATTCGCAGGGACGCTGTGGGCGCAGAACCCCATCATTCACGACCAGTTTACAGCCGACCCTACCGCGCGCGTTTTTAATAATAAGGTATATCTCTTCCCTTCGCACGACATTCCAGCACCCGCCTCGCAACGCCAAGACTGGTTCTGCATGGAGGACTATCACGTCTTTTCCTCTGAGAACCTGACCGACTGGACAGACCACGGCGTCATCCTTTCGCAGGAGAACGTGCCGTGGGGCAAGCCTAATGGCTACAGTATGTGGGCACCCGACTGCGTCTTTAAGAACGGCAAATACTACTTCTACTACCCCAACGCGCTGAAGGAAGGACGAGGCTTTGCCATTGGTGTTGCCATTGCCAACCGACCTGAAGGGCCATATACGCCCGAGAAGGAGTCGATAAAGGGCGTCGGAGGCATCGACCCTTGCGTCCTTATCGATGATGATGGCACGGCTTATCTTTATTGGAGCGGCATGGGCATTCGGGGTGGACAGTTGAAAGAGAACATGACCGAACTGAGGGACAGCAGCCGTGTCATGGAAGGTTTGCCCGATGGCTTCAAGGAAGGGCCTTTCGCCTTCAAGCGTGATGGTCGCTACTATCTTACCTTCCCGTGGGTTCGCAAAGAGAAAGGCACAGAAACGCTGGCATACGCCATGAGTGACTCGCCGCTCGGACCGTGGCAATTCAAAGGCATCTTCATGGCCGAACACGACAACAATTGTTGGACAAACCACCACAGCTTCGTGGAATACAAAGGCCAATGGTACCTCTTCTATCATCGCAACCACTATTCGCCCGGCATGGACAAGCGACGCTCTGCCTGTATCGAAAAAGTGTCGTTTAATGCCGACGGCACCATTCCGGAAGTGAAGCAGACGCTGCGAGGCGTGGGCGTGACAAAGGCAACGGAAAGGATTGAAGTCGACAGGTACAGCGACATTAGCGACGGCGTGACCATAGACTTCAACGACAGCACACGGACATTCAACGGCTGGCACGCCAATTTGCCACGGAAAGGCAGCTACATCAGGTATGACGATGTGGACTTCTCGGACCTCTCCGACGGCTATCTTGTCTGCAAGGTCAAGGCAAATGCCAACACCAGCTTCACTATTCGCGAAGGCACAGCAAAGGGCAAGGTATTGGCAAAACAGGCGATTACCGTTGAAGGCGAGACGGGGCCATTCCGACGCGATTTGCGAGGGCAATGGCTGACGCTGACGACTCCAATTCAAAATTCAAAATTCAAAATTCAAAATGAAATTGTAAATCGGACTCCGCGACTACAATCGCGCCTTTGTTCTAAAGAATCAAAGAAATCGTCAAATAGTAAATGTATTGACTTGTTTGTCGTCTGCGAGGACAAGGAAATGAGCATCGACTGGGTGCAGTTCAAGAACCGCACGACATATATGAAGCCAGCTTCAGGAACAAGCCAGCCCGATGAAGAGGGTTTCATCCGGAGATGGCTGCTGCTCGAACCCATCAAGCAGGACATCCCGTCGAACACCGTCTTCACAAACACATGGCTCCGCGAAGCATTTGGCAAAGAATATTTCAGCGGACAGATGACCTCTCTTCCCAAGAGCGGGCAGAAGGAGAAAGTCGGCAATCAGAAGCTAACTTGGCGACTCTTGGACAGCGAGACCTACAACGTCAGGCTTTTCCGTTTTGCCGAGAAATGGGGACAACAAACATACGGTTCGTTGTTCTGGGCAGTCACGGTCATCGACTGTCCCGAAGAAATCCGCAATGTACGCCTTGCGGCAGGCAGCAACGGCGCCTCAATGTGGTGGTTGAACAGCGAAGAAGTCCTGCTTTTGGAAGGCGACCGACGTATGGTTGAAGACGACGGAATGTCGAAAAGGCTGACGTTGAGGAAAGGCCGTAACATCCTGAGAGGTGCGGTCATCAACGGCCCCGGTCTTGCCGACATGTGTGTCCGCTTCCTCGACGAGAAAGGCAAAGCAATTACTAACTATTCTATCAATGACAAATAACATGAAGAAGATATTATTGCTGTCAATTCTCAATTTTCAATTGTCAATCTGTCTCGCGCAAGTCGGCGCTCCCTACATTCACGACCCTTCGACCATTGCAGAATGCGACGGCAAATACTATACCTTCGGAACAGGAGGGGGCGGACTTATCAGCGAAGACGGCTGGTCGTGGCATTCAGGAGCCGAACGTCCCGGTGGCGGCGCCGCACCTGACGTCTTGAAGATTGGCGACCGCTACCTCGTCATCTACGGTGCAACAGGCGGAGGTCTTGGAGGTGGTCACAACGGACGCATCCTGACGATGTGGAACAAGACGCTCGATCCTCGTTCCTCTGACTTCCATTACTCTACGCCTATCGAAGTGGCTTCGAGCGACGGCATGGAGGACTGCGATGCCATCGACCCTTGTCTGCTGCTCGACCCTACCACTGGCCGCCTTTGGTGTTCCTACGGCACATACTTCGGAAGCATCCGTCTCATCGAGCTAGACCCAAGGACAGGCGAACGCATGAAGGGCAACAAGGAGAAGGACATTGCAATAGACTGCGAGGCAACAGACCTCATTTGGCGCGATGGCTGGTACTATCTGCTTGGCACCCACGGCACTTGCTGCGACGGTGTGAACTCAACGTACAACATTGTCGTCGGGCGTTCGCGAAAGGTGGAAGGCCCCTACATGGATAACGTGGGGCGCGACATGCTGCACGGAGGAGGACGAATGGTGATTGCCGCTGGCGACCGGCTTTGTGGTCCGGGTCACTTTGGCCGTACCATCATCGACGAGGGCGTGGAGGTCATGTCGTGTCACTTTGAAGCCGACCTTGAGCGAAGCGGAAGGAGTGTGCTTGGCATCAGGCCGCTTTTGTGGAGAATCGGTTGGCCTGAAGCTGGCAAGCAATTCAAGGAAGGCAGCTATGCCATTTTGTCGGAACGACGTGGCTACAGCCTTGAGCTGGCAGTCGACTTCATCCGCATGAAGCAAGAACGACAGGCTTTTTGGCGCATCAATCCCGACGAACCAGTGAAGCCTTTGCCAAACCAGACACTTGCCGAGGTGATTGGCACTTGGCCAAAAGGCAACATTCCTGTACGTCTGAGCGACTACATGTTCCGTCCGCATCAACACTGGACGGTTATCCCCGTTGCAGAAGGCGGCGGCTTTCTTGGCGGTCAATACTGCAAGATTGTGATAGAAGGCACAGACCGTGCCCTTGCTGCCACAGAAGACTTGGAACTGACCGCCACAGAGCAGTTCAATGGAGCCGACGAACAGCTTTGGCGCATCGAGCAACTTACCGACGGCACCTATCGCATCATGCCCAAGCGCATACCAGGTCAGGAGGGACAGAACACCACCTATTGCCTTTATTCATCGGGCGACAGCACCCCCACCCTTGCCCGCTATGACTTCGGGAGCGACAACGCAAAGTGGAGGTTCGTCCAAGTGGTCAACTAAAATCGTTAGTCGTCCCTCAAAAAGCCACTTTTTATTATATTGAAGGGTTAGGATTGTGGGGCGAGCAGGTGTCCCAAAGATGCCTCTGATGCCCTCGCTCAACAAATCCAAAACCATTTTGCTCTCTTGCGGAAGAGCGAATGTTTTATACAACCTTTTCAAGGGGCAAATATATACCAACACAGGCCTTTGTTCTGGCGGATTTATAATCCGCCAGCATTGAACATGAGCATTTGTAATGCGAAAAACATTTTACAAAACACGCTTTTTCGTGCTTTGCGAATCGACACTATTCGCCCTCCACACCTTCCGTACCCGAACACGCCATTCTCGGAGACCATGTTTCGCAAATATCTTGACAAAACTGACCGTCTGCCATAATACTTTTGAAACGAATCGGTTCATTATGCACAACAAACCGGCTCATTTCCTTGCATATTTGAGCCGATTTGCCTACCTTTGTGAGCTGATAGCCTGACTTCGAACAGGATTATGTTATTGAGACACAAACCATGATAAGCAAAACTTACATCAAGTACATCTGGCTCCTGAACACGTTACTTCGAGGTGAGCTGAGCCTCAAAGAGATTGAAGCTCTTTGGTAGCGCCGTCAGTTCCGCTTGCTTTTGAGCAAAGCTAAGAGAGATATACGGTAGCGTTTTGATGCTTTTTGCCCAGATGCTTGTCTATACTGTGAGCATCTTCATGGCAAATATTTACATAAAAGACCTAATTAAGCGAGCAAACAAACAAATGCGCGAAAATGCTTTGTAGTTTGCTTGTTTATTCGTAAATTTGCAAGGCAAATTGATAAGAAAAGTATAGTTGGCTAATGAAAAACCCCAATAGAACGCTTTAAGCAACAAAAATACAATTAATGAATAGACGTATTGAATACGTAATAGACGAAATACTGGATCAGTATATGTTTGCTGACACAACTGACCGCCCTTGGATTATTGGATTCAGTGGCGGAAAGGATTCTACTGTATTGCTGACACTCGTCTGGCTGGCCTTGAGGAAAATAAAAGAAAATATTGTCACTCCATTTCAAATGAGGCGTCCTGTATATGTGGTTTGTAACGATACAATGGTAGAAAACCCTATCATTTCCACATATGTTGACGAAGTTCTTGCTCAGATAGAAAAGCAGGCTCGCGAAGAGAATATGCCAATCTTTGTTCGAAAGACTATCCCTAAACTTGAAGATTCTTTTTGGGTAAATGTTATAGGCAAGGGCTATCCTGTACCAAATACGGCTTTTAGATGGTGTACGGAAAAAATGAAAATAAAGCCGACGGCCCGATTTATCACGGAGCAAGTAGATGAATGTGGCGAGGCGATCATTTTAATAGGTACGCGAAAGGCAGAAAGTGCGACAAGAGCGAGGTCAATTAAGAAACACGAGATTCACGGTCAGCGCCTTACACATCATACAATTCTACGTAATACTTATGTATATGCTCCAATAAAAGAGTTATTATTAGAAGAAATATGGTATATTATAAATGCTATTCCATGCCCATGGGGATTTGACAACAAGGTTCTTTTCAACATTTATATGGATGCTAGTGCCGATGACTACGAATGCCCAACAGTTGTTACTGATAAAAGTCATGGCTCATGCGGACAAAGCCGTTTTGGTTGTTGGGTCTGTACGGTTGTGAAAGATGATAAATCGATGCGCTCACTCATCAATAATGGCCGCGAATGGATGCAACCTTTATATGATTTTCGTATTGAATTAGACAGAGACAGAAATAATATAGAAAACCGCATGCCTTTCCGCCGTGATGGCAGGCGTGCAGTAAATGATATGGGAACATATACTTTCACATATAGAGCAAAAATATTAAAGAGATTGCTAGAAGTTCAACATGAATTACAAGAATATGACTCCCAAATCAAACTTATATCAGACCAAGAACTAATTGCCATTCAAGTTAATTGGTATCGCGATTTTAACTTCGGTTATTCCGTTTCAGACATTTATAACTCAATTTATAATACCTCTCTCGCCATGAATGAAAACAGCAAGAACAAATTAGAGGCAGACTTAATGCGCGAAGTTTGCAAAGATGACCCCGAAGAAGGCGAACTCATTGAGCAGCTCCTCCTTTTACAAAAAAGCAAGTCTCTTATGAGACGTCGCCACGGATTACCTTGTGAAATAGAAACACGTCTCAAAGACTTTTTAGATAAAAAGAAATAATGATTGTCAAAAGTATTGAACTCAACAATTTCCGCATCTATAGAGGAATAAATCGAATTGATTTTACTCCCGATTCGGAGCGCAATATAGTAATTATTAGCGGTAATAATGGATTTGGCAAAACCACTTTCTTAATGTCGCTAGTATGGTGTCTTTATGGTCGTCAGATGGATAAGGTTGACGACCTTTACAAGAAAGAGATAGATGAAAAGGGAGGATATGGGCGATATATTGGTAATAGTTTAAATGAAGAAGCACAACGAAGGGGGGAAACGCGCTTTTCAGTTTCAGTCACATTTACCGATGTTGAAATTCCAGATACTACATGTACGGAAATAACTATTATCCGTTCATATGATAGTGCAATAAGCACAGACGATGACTTGCGTATTCTTATTGATGGCAGAGAAAGTGACCTTTTTACTAGTCGTGAAGAAGCAGAATTCTTTATTCGCGACTATATACTTCCAATAGAAATTGCCAAGTTCTTTTTCTTTGACGCGGAAAAGATTGTGTCATTTGCGGAAATTAACACTCTGGAACAACGTCGAGAACTGAGCAAAGCATATTCTCAGGTACTTGGCATCCAAAAGTACGATACTTTAAAACAGGAATTAGAGCGTTTACAGGATGAATATCGAAGGGAGTCTGCCTTGCCACAAGACAGAACAGATTTTATTGATCTTGAAGCAAAAATCAAAAAGGAAACAGAGACATTATCCAATATTGACAAACTAGTCCAAGAGAAAAAAGACTTACAAGTGCAATTGCGTTACGACTTTAACCAATTGCAGGAGAAGCTTATTCGCGAAGGTGACTCGATGAGTGTTGAGCGTTTGCAAGAATTAAAGGAAAAAGGCAATATTCACCAAAAGAACTTGGATGAAGCTCAAGATGGTTTGAAAGACTTGTATAGTTATATTCCTTTTGGCTTGGCAGGAAATATCGTATCTAAGGTTGCCGAACAACTCAAGCAAGAGAAGGCTTATAAGCAAAATATAGTTCAACTCGAAGGCGTGGAAGAAAAGACAGACAACATTCTCAACGAATTGGATCAAGCACGCAATAGCTTTCCAGGAATTATTGATATTAAAATCCGCAACTTCTATGAGAAGGAAATAAAGAAACTCATACTCAAGCACTTCTATAGTGAATATGATGCTTCCCAATTTGAAGGATTCCAGATTCTGCATGACTTAACGGATTTACAGAGTGAAGAGTTCATAAATTTAATTGCCAAAATTAAGGAAAGTAAAGTTTCTTTTGAAGTACTTTCACAAAAATATAATACTGCTAAGGCTGAGCTTCATAAGATAAATAGAGAAATTAGAGAGGCCGAAAAAAATGCAGAAAGCGATTATATTCAAGAACTTCGTAAAAAGAAAGATGAATTAGATGAGCAGATTTATAATCTTTCAGAAGAGATTGGTCAGTTAAATGAGCGTAAGAATAAAGTTAAAGAAGACATCAAGACAGACAAACAGAATAAGGAAAGACTTCATAAGAAAATAGAAGTATCAGATAAAAACAAAGCAGTAGACGATGAAGCAACACGCCTAATCCGTACAATACAGAATTTCCTCCAACGCTTTAAAGCAGAGAAGAAAAAAGCATTGGAACAGAAAATGGAGGAGAAGTTGAAAGCCTTTATGCATAAATCAGATTTCGTGCATAAAGTAATAGTGGATATTCAGGGCAATGGCGAAGATGTTGATATTAGTTTGTATGATAGCCACGACAAGAAAATTGATAAGGGCAATCTTTCAATGGGAGAAAAGCAATTATTTGCATCTGCCTTGTTAGGAGCATTGGTCGAGGAAACTCAATTGGAGTTCCCTGTCTTTATTGATAGTCCAATGCAGAAACTTGATCCAAACCATAGTAAAAATATCTTAACAAAGTTCTACCCAACCGTATCAAAACAAGTAGTATTTTTCCCATTACTGCTCAAGGAATTGACAGAGGAGGAATATGGGCTCATTCAAAACATTACAAGCAAGACCTACCTCATTAAAAATGACAAAGAAGGCTCATGCTTTGTAGAAGTTAAGCCAGAGGAACTTTTTGAAAAGTATAATCAAACAGAGGAGGGACGAGCATGATTATAAATATTAGAACATCAAAGGCAAACCAAGAAGTGGTTTCCTTTCTTACGCAAAAACTACCTGGCAATCAAAAAGAAAATATAATTGCTCGTATTGCGCTGGGTTATTCTTTGTCGCTTGGTAAGCGTTTTACAGAAGCAGAGTTTAATCTATATGATTCTCAGGGCAAGGAATATAAAGATAGTATTTTGTTTGATGCGGCTAATAAGGACTATTATATAGCGTTGATATGTCAGGCCTATGGCATCAATAAAAACAATGACCTTATCCCTAAATATGTCAAGCTACATGTTGATCATGGATTGGCACAAATATACTATTTGTTTGAAAATCGTCCGCAATTCACTTTCTTTGATTTCCTTGTAGAGAATTTAAGTAAGGGTATTGATTCTATTGAAGATGCACCCGTTTCTTTGGAGGCCGCTAAAAATCAAAACCAACATATTACAAAATCATCCTTTACTGGGCCGATAAATATCAAGGTTGGTTATAATCCAAATACCCAAAAAGAGATAGAGTTCTGTTTTAACAACACTAAAATTTACAATAACCAGCATATTGCTGTTGCGGGAAAGTCTGGCTCTGGTAAGTCGCAATTTGCTCTGGAGTTCTTACGCCAGTTAACGATTAAAACACAAGGGCAGGTTAATTTCCTCTTCCTTGACTTCAAAGGAATATCAAAAGATGATAGGGAGAAGATGGCAGACTTCTTTGATTCTACCAAAACAAAATGCATTAATGCACCAGAAGAGCCATTCCCGTTGAACCCATTATCGTTTATTGACAATATCAATAAAACGAACAAAATGGTTGGTATCAATAAGTTTGTAGATATTATTGGTAAATATTCTAATTTGGGAAAGGTGCAGCAACAAACATTAAAGGATGCTGTTTTGGAGGCATTTAATCGCCAAACAGGTGGTGATTATCCATCCTTGCGTGAGGTATATGATATTATTCTCGAAAAAGAGGGCAAGCCTGACTCTTTGACCGAAATAATGAGCCGTTTAACAGATTATGAATTGTTCGCGTCAAAGATTAATAATCCAAGTACTTTCTTGAACAATAACTTTTATCTGTCCTTGTCTGGCGAGTTGGATAGTACCGTACGTTTTACATCTGTGTTCTTGATTATCAATTACATCTTTAATGTTTTCTCAAACATGGGTAACACGGATGTCAATGGAGACTATCGTGAAATGCGTTATGTTTTAATGATAGACGAGGCACATGATTTGTTCCGGGAAAAGAAATCTTTGGAGATACTTGAAGTTATGTTACGAAAGATGCGCTCATTTGGCGTGTCAGTATTCTTGCTGTCTCAGGGTATTTCAGAATACTCAACCGCAAACTTTGATTTTTCACAAGAATGTGAAACGGCGTTCTTGTTGCCCATTAACGATATGGCGAACACTAAGGCCATTAACAAATTTCTCGGTCTGACACAAAAAGACGGGACAACAGCTTTGCGAAATATCGAAAAACTGGCAAATGGTCAAGCAATATCAAACATCAAGGAATACTCACGTACAGAAGTGTTTGATGTGGTTCAGTATTGGAAAGAAAGGAGTAATTAAACACTCAGAACGGGACGATAGCGCCATTTTTTACAGCAGAAGCAAAAGAGAAGACCTATCTCTTAGCCGCTGAAAGGCTTCGGCACGTTGGCAACTTAACGTGTTGCGTCGGGCAACTTAACGTGTTGCGTTGGGCAACTTAACGTGTTGCGTCGGGCAACGCAGCGTGGTGAGTTTGCCACAACTCGAAGAGTTCTGATTGTTCCCGTTCTTGTATGCGTCCGAACTCAAAAACACTCTACACTCTACACCAGCCATCGTAAAATCAAGCATTTCAAGCAGTTGCAAGGT
>JAEEGL014185911.1_pt1 | contig 28585 bp, 48 predicted proteins | sample 9134231 | NCBI WGS metagenome assembly JAEEGL01 (sample SAMN16246548, study PRJNA631951) | gut metagenome | biome: gut microbiome; feature: rumen; material: fiber-attached | host: Bos | place: Iran: Karaj | collected 2018-10 | reverse complement strand
CTGAATACTGGACTGTTGAAGGTATTGAGGATCAAGTCGAGACCGAAGCTGATGCTCAAGCAGCCGCCACGGATGCTGGAATTTCCGCAGCCCCTGAACATCATGAGGCTGTCCCTGGTGTAGCCGCTCATACCGAATACGAAGTCCAGCTTGACAAGGAGAACCTCTCCGGCGACATCTACAAGTGCGTTGGTTCTGTATCCTACACATCAAAGAATGTGAAACCTCTCTACCTCAAGGGTTATACCTATGGCAATCCAAAACCGGAGTCGACGAAGCAAATCAAGAAACTCGAATGGCAGAAGTACATGCTCAAGGCTCTTACCAACTATAGGGGCCTCCGTATTGCTTTGACCAGCCGTGTTGACCTCGAATATCGTTACCTCGTTGATACTTTTGAGGGCTTTGTTGAACCGGAGTGTAAAGCAGTTCTTGCCACACTCTGTAAGGAGAAGGACAATGCATTTGCTATCCTGAACTTCCCAGCTATTAAGAACTTCAGTAAGTGTGACTATACCTCGTTCCGTAACGAGAAGGGTGAGTTTGACACCAAGTACATTACCATGGGTGGTAACCCGCTCAAGCCAATGGCCATGATGTTTACACTCCCAAGTCAGGAAAACGGTGCCTCGTGGTGCGGCTTCTTCACTGCTCTGAAGATTCGTGACATCAACACCGGTGTTAAGGAGGATGTTCCATCCGCAGCACTTGTGTCCAACAACTTCATGAAGAAGTATACTACCTATCTCCCATACACCATCATCGCCGGTACCAACCGTGGTATCATCCGTGAAACCGGTCTTCTTGGTCCAGACTTCAACTTTGGCCGCGAAGACCTCAATAACCTTGAGCCTTTCGGTGTGAACTGTATGGTATATGTTGACGGCAAGGGTACTTGTATCAACTCCAACCAAACAGCCAAGCAGAACCCGGTTACCACCCTATCGAAGATCTCTACTCGTGAGCTTGTTATCTTCCTGCAGGATGAGATTGAGAAGATGATGCTTGACTACCACTGGGATTTCAACACTCCTAACCTCCAGCAACGTATCAAGGATCGCGCCGATGTTATCCTCGAGACTGCCAAGAACAATGGTGGTGTGTATGTATATCGCAACCAATGCGACAAGTACAACAATACCGACGACGTCATCAACAACGAGATGTTTATTCTTTCCACTTCCATCGAACCCGGTATGGGTGCCGGTAAGATGGTTCAGGAACTTTACATCTACCGTAAGGGTGGTATGTCCTCGGCTCTTATCTCCGACACCGGTGCTTAAAAATCCTAACCGGAAACTAAATGGTAAAAGGAGATCCGAAAGGGTCTCCTTTTTTATTGTTTGACTAAAAATTTAGTTAAAAGATTATTAAGTATCATGTTAAGATTCCGACATGTTCGTTTATATAATATCAAGAAAGTAATTAATAACATTTAAAAGAAATAAACAACATGACACGCAAGAATTTCGCAAAAGCACTTTGGAATCATATTACCGGTAACACTAACACCAATGCATGCACATATTGCTCAGGCCTCAAGATTGGAGATGGTCCTTACAAGGGTGGCGCCCATATGTTCACAGACAAGCTCAAGCACAGTCGTGTTGCAAGAATTAAGACGACCAAGGACATCAGCCCGGAACTGATCAGTGAGTTCCTAAATAGTTGCGGCTTGCAGGATGCTGTAGTTGCCAAGTGGAAGACCAAAGGATGGTGCTTTCATAACTGTTGGGTGTACGCCATCCACACGAAGGGTGACTATGCATGGAACCTTTGCAAGTAAGTAATACAGCACAAAGACATTCATTAGAAGGCTCTACTCCGGTAGAGCCTTTTTTGTTGTTAATAACCATATGATATTGTTTATATATATCCATGAATAAACATATCAAAGTCCGTATAAGCCGTTCGGGTAAAAATATCTCGCTGATTACCAATCTATCAAATCATAATGTTGCCATGATTGGGTTTGAGCAGGATGGTGTTGTACTCGGTGGATATACCCCGTTTTTCAAAGGTGAACATCATAACTGGTGGGTATCAATGTATATCGGTCCAGGCTGGAAATATTTATTTTCCCGCGATGATAGATGTTATGGGACAACAAAAACCCCGTTAGAGGGATTAATAGCCTGTAAACGAATGTTACAGTATTTCATTGACAATATTATGGAAGAACATGATGTCATTGAAGTTTCCGGTTCAACCATCCAGCGGGATATTATATATGAGCAGAGTCTTAAATCCATGGGATTTAAATACACATCGGAATATAACGATACGGAACGAATTATGATTTTCATTAAGGATTCCACACCGGAGTTTATTGCAAACAACGATGGTGAATTAGTTTGGAACTGGGATAATGCATAGATGTAATGGAATACAAAATTGATGAGAAACGTGTTTATATATGCCGTGGTATACCGGCCAGCGGCAAGACCACGTGGTCGAAGGAGTTTGCCCACAGGTTCTTCCGATCGGTAGTAAGACTCTCCAACGATGACATCCGCCGGATGATGGGAGTATATTGGGTACCCACCAGGGAACCCCTTGTGAAGAAAATGAAGCGGGATGCCGTCCGGATGACTCTCGATGCCGGATATAGTGTGGTGGTGGACGATATGAACCTTGATCCACATCAAATCCGGTCAACCATAGATGCAGCCACAAATGGCTGGAAGGCATATATCCGACGCAAACATAACGATGACACATTATTTATTCTCCGGTTTATCAATGTGGATTTTCCTATTGATGTGAATACTGCCATCAATCGCGATGCAAACCGGCATGGTGATGAATATATCGGGGAGGATGTAATCCGCCATATTCATGAAACATACCATAATGATCTTAAACCCGGTGAATCCGGCCCTATCCTATATCAAACCACTTACCTGACCTACCATACCAAGGCCGGTGGGCAAAAATATCATTATGATGGGATTTCAAAGGAACTTGGAATGAATCCACCGAAAGATTTACAGATTTTCCCATTATATTGAGATAATATCCAATAAAATACCAAAAGAAATGTCACCGGAACTTCAAAAAATACTTGATCAACTTGATATTCAATTAGACTCCATGAGTCCGGAAGAGTATGAAAGACAAAGTACTCTCATAAATCAGATGAATGACGGCCCTACCGCCGAGGAAATTATCCGTTCATTTCATGATACGCATAAAAATCGATTATAATCGCATATCTCGGATGCCCCCGCGTAATCTATAATGGACACATATGAAAATCGATTAGGGAGCAATTTAGGTATGAAAAATATATGTTAATATTTCGATGGCATTGTTTATATATTATCATGGAAATAAAACTATATAGACTCAAGCACAAACCCACCGGCCTTTACTACCAGCCGGGCAACATCAACCTTTCCACGAAAGGTAAGATATATACTTCCAACAGTAGCCTCCTGTCCTCCTTGGACTATCATGGTACCTCATTGACAATTCCGACCGATAGCCGGATATTCAAAAAATATGAGGCATTGTTTCAATCGTTGGAAGGGGATTGTGTGGAATATATAAAAACCACAGGGCTGGATGGTAAGGAACATGTAAACCTCATTCTCGTACATGTCCATGTGGAAGACTTTGAAAAGGAATACATAAACAAACAATAATATGGCATCTGATACACATAAAAAGAATAATCCGGTAGAACCCGAATCAAAAGCAATCCAATTAATTAAGAAGACACGTAAGCCGGAGCCTATTTGTGGATACACACGTATGTATCTCCACGAGTACACCACTCCTTGGGGTGAACACCGTAAAGAGGTTGTCCATGGCGATATTTGCCGGTGGATTGGTGACCTTCCCGATCACATGGAATACGACGTCACTGATCACAAGTACCTCGGCGTGTCCATGATTACCATGGTGCCGGTGATGGACAGTAAAAACAATTCAATACCTTCAGTATGAAACTCGAGGAATTTTTCAACTGGTTAAATATGAAAAAGACAAATATAAAACAAATATTTATAGCGATAGAAGTAGCTTTAGTGGAAATTATAGTTGCTATAGCTTGTTATATGATATTTGAGTAGACTCTAATGAACCTTCATTCGTAGGAAGAATAATAAGAAAACATTATCACGGTTCAGTAAAAACAAGACAGTAAAAACAATCTAATACTTCCGAAATTACCCGTTCATTTCATATGAAACTTTCGGTAGTTTCAAATTCTTAATAATCATGGGAATCAAACACGAAAAAGACCTCAAAATTTACATCGCCGGAAGCATCTCCCGGGAGTTCCGCTCTTCAGTGAATGAGCTTACCGAAGGTATCCGCCGGCGTGGTTTTGAGGTATACGCACCACTGGAGCATACCATCGAAAACGCATGGGACTGGCCAAATAACGAGTGGGCCTTGCAGGTCTTCCGTATGGATGTGGAGGCAATCAACAAGTGCGACATAGTGGTTGTTCTTTCGTGGGGTCGTCATACCACCACCGCCGGTACCTCGTGGGAGCAGGGGTATGCCTACGGAATAGGCAAGAAGATACTGTTCGTGGAGATGAACGACGAGGAGCAGAGCTTGATGTGTGCCAACGGCCGGTATGCCACCGTCCGTGGTATTGAGGAGGCCGTCAACTACCCATTCTATGATATGCAGATTCAAGCATCCAAGTTAAGAACTAATACACCACAGACATGATTAGAAAGGGAAAACTGGTGTGATAAAGGCCTTTAATATATCGGACAATTCAATATATATAAACAGAATATAATAAGAGGATATGACAATACAGGAAATTCAACATCTTCAGATAGGTAATTGCATTCTTATTGGTGATATGTTGGCATTTGTGGTAAGAACGTCCATCATTCCGGCAGACCATCCGGACAACCATACAGGTAAGATCATTCGATTATATGAAGGTATATATGACTGGTGTAAAAAACTGGCCGATGGTGGACTCGGTTGGGTAACTACGGATTCACCCGAGTTTAATAAACAACATCGGTTGATGTCCTTGGACGAGTTTCATGGTGTCCCTATTCCGGATGACTTCGAGGAGGTCAACGATACTGACATTCCGTGTGATACATGGAACCAAATCGAATACGTCCACCAGTACCAAAACGTGTGGAATCTTTTCAATGAGTTCAAGGATGATTGGGTAATAAACGTAAAGGGGAAGTAAGTAAAAAACTGTAACAAATGTATAAAAAACGTAAATTCCCGATAGAGTTTAAGTTCATATTCATGAACCATTGGGGAAGCATATATCTTCTTCCAAATATCGAGGTAAGTATTACATATTCGATGCCAACCATTATATTATGGTGGTGGGTATTCCGGTTGGACATCCATATATATAGGCACCTTCCGGATTGGTTTATGGAACATGTGTGGAGTGTTATTAACCTTGATTTTCTCAAGAAAAAGGAAAATGAATTTGAAGAATAAAAAAGAATAAATTTGAAAGAATTGTTAAGTTTTGGCCCACTTACGTTATATATGGACATAAAAAGAAATAAGAAGCATATAAAGAATAAAATAAGATAAAAGAGAATAAAACATGAAAACAGGAATTGTTTTGGCTCGCTTGCAGCCTATCCATAATGGTCATCTCGAACTTATCGAGCAGGCTATTGACGAGAATGACCAGGTATTTGTGTTCATCGGCTCCGCTGATAAATTCAACCAGCGCAACCCTATTCCCATTAATCTCCGGCTGGAGATGGCCCAAGAAGCCATTGACGTTCTCCTAAGGAAATACAGTGGCGAAGTACCAAAGGTAAAGATACTCCCGTTGGATGACCTTACTGATGAATCCGATAACTCCCACTTGTGGGGATTCTATCTATACAGCAAGATCGTGACGGAGACCAAGGAGCCATGTTTTACCATCTACTACAGCGATGGTTTCGAAATCATTACCACATGGTTCCCTTCGTTCATCCTTCGTAACAATGTGAGCTTGAAACTCATAGCCCGTGGCGCCACATGTTCCGGTATCTCGGCCACAGAGGTACGCTCCTTAATTGAAGCGGAGAATTGGGATGAACTGAAAAAGTGGGTACCGGATGGCGTTTTCGCTCGCAAGGAGACCCTTAAACAACATATTGACCTCGCAAAACTCATCAAGTAATATGCCAGTAAGAGTAACAATAGATGTGGAGTACTGTAGTAAGTGCCCCTACTGTAAAGTCTACGGTCCTGTTTGGAATAGGGATTACGAAGAGGACGTTTATGATATCATATGTAATAAGCTCAATAAAGTAGTCTATGAGAACATGAGCTGGAATGAATTGGCCAGCGAGTGTAAATCCGGAGAAGGTTGGGATACTCCGCCGGAGAAATGCCCATTCAGGCAATCCCAAGACGAAGTGGAGAAACCGGAGGATGTGATAAAATCATCGAGCCTCATATAAAACAAATAAACCCATTTCATATGAAAAAATTAAGTAAAGTATTTACATTCATTACCTTATGTGTAATGCTTACATTTCAACTAATCAGTTGCTCCAGTGGTGAAATCCAAAGAATGAATGATCCGGTTACCGGTCAGCCCACCATTCAGTACAATGAAACTATCATCCCCAAGGATGGTATATTCGTTGGTGAAGACTGTGGTGCTGTTAATGAAGTAAAAATATTTACCTTCCGTGGCCATCGCTATATCCAATTCGAAATATGTGGTACATTTGGTGGAAGATCTGGGATTGTCCATGACCCTGATTGCCTGCGGGAGGATCTCGAACGATGGAAATAGAAAAATAGAAAAACCTTTAAAAAACATGCCGGGACTTCGTTAATGTTCCGGCGTGTTTGTTTATATATACATGTAAGGACATTAAAATTTTACAATGTATGAATAGGATTAAGACAACCCGGGTAAGAGATCTCATTCGCGACTGCCAATACTGGAGAAGTTGTGGTGAGGAGGAACTCTTTAGGGAGGCACTTGACAAATTAATCAAGGCCGCAGGTGAAGATCATCCACTCGTACAGGATTATTTAAGGATAATTAAGTAAAACCTATAAAAATCATAAATTATGCAGTTACATACCAAAAACAGCGAAGACCTGACCGCACGCGAAATCTTCCAAATCAACCTCGAGTTCATGCAGGGTGCGTACCCACGCCGTAATATCCAACTCAACCACACACCCTACGGTGACATCGTGGAAATCGATGGTAAGCAGAAGTTCAACACCGAGGGCTATTGCCTTCTCTACAACCTCCAGCGCCTTTGTGAGTGTCTCGAAGACGAGTTGCTTTAATAAAAACAATCTCATCATAAATGAATATAACTCAGCAGGAAAAATACAACATTTTAAAGGCATACGCCATCGCGACCGGTCAACTTGAGGAGTTTGTTGTCTTAAAGGAGGACGAATACGGGCGATATATTGAATATGCGTTTACTATGGGGGCACCACACGACAATAGGTGTCTATCATGGTACGATAGTCTCCAACCCGAGGCCCTTAAACGCACAAACCACGACATTGAGGATTGGAAGGAAAATATTCTTCACAAGGTAGGGGAAATCTATCGTCTTACATCGATGGCGTGTGGATGTGAAAATAGAATTGGGCCGGATCATTGCTCGCCGGGTCATAAATGCAAAAAGTGTACAGTCGAGTGGTCGTACGAGGAACCTGTAAAATGCGCATGTTGGCGGTTGAAACCGGTCATTCTCAGTAATCTGGGTCTAAAAATTCAAGATGCAATCAAATTTGCCGAATTTTATAAAACATCGAAAGAAAAATGAAAGAGAATTTAAATTCATTAATAGTAATTCTTTGCCTATCGGTAATACCGACGTTAATCATTTTGATTGCTAGCGCAATCATGAATTGGAAGGAAAACCAAACAATTGGTGATTTCCTTTGTCCATTGGGAAGATCTGCCGGATCCGACAACTTTTGGCTTGTATATTGTCCGGTGATAAATATCTTGTTTATCATAGTGGGTGTTGGTATGACTATCATTACCGGAACTGAATACATACTAAAATGCGTTTTAATGAAACCTATGACGAAACTCTTCAATATTAAGATCAAAAACAGGTCTTCAAAATAATGTATTCTTTTTTAAAAATGATTTTAGAGGTTATTATTTAATCAACAAAAATGATAACAATATGAAATCATTAGCAGAATATATAATTGAAGCTCAATGGAAATGGGTACTTGATAAGGACATTATTATTAATGAACTTAAAAAGCAGTTGCCGGAAGCCAAATTAGTCGAAGTAGATGTTGATAGTACATTCGGACATGATTATGTATCCCTATACATTAACTTTATGGACGAAAAAGACTATCCCCATGGAATTGTTGTAAATTCTGCAAGGTTCATATTCGTTCTAAACGACAATAAGATCGAGTTAAATACATCACCGAATATGTATCTATCACCATTTGATCGTAGCGGGGAAAATCCATTCGATCCACGTATGAAGTATCTTGCAATGCGGTCCGGTGATAACTTGATGAAAGAATACTACGGTAAGGGTTGGAGAAAAACCGGATATAAGACCGAAAAAGATATCATATCAAAGGTCGGAAAGTATGTAAAAGACGCCTTAGAATTGATGGATGTGTATTGTGACGGATATCCATATCATCAAGGTGTTCTAACAACCAGCATATCCGATGCGATGAAGTAAATTATCAAACAACATAAGAAAACCCGGGATTAAATAAGTCCCGGGATTCTTTATATTATCCTAAGAAAATCTCAAAGAAATTTTATATATATGAACAAAGACGTAAAAGTCAACGAGTTAAAACGCCAGTACACTCCCGGCTACAATCCTACACAGGAATACCTTGACAATATGCCCGATCTACAGAATGGTGAGTTCAAAGGTATCCCAATTGATTTCGTTGGTATTTCCGATTTCCATCTTCCCATCCGCATCCGACAAAAGGATGGAGGTACGCAGGAGGTAACGGCCAGTATCTCCGGCTCGGTAAACCTTGATTCCGTAAATCGTGGTATCAACATGAGCCGTATTATCCGTACATTCTATAAAAGCGCGGATCAGGTGTTTGATATCAACGGACTTGAGGAGGTACTCCGTAACTACCAAAAAGACCTCAAGTCGTTTGATGCCCATATCCTTATGAACTTCAAGTATCGTGTTTGGCAGGACGCATTGGTCTCCAAGAAAGAGGATGGTACACCTGAAGGTGGGTGGCAATACTATAACGTCACATTTGACGCCAACCTTGACCGTACCGGAGAGTTTAAGAAGGTGGTTCATTTTGACTACATTTATTCAAGCGCCTGCCCGTGCTCCACTGAACTTTCCCTCTACAACGCATATCAAGAGGGTGTATACTGCATCCCCCACAGCCAACGTTCTATCGCCCATATCTCCGTGGAATTTCAGGACATGGTATGGATTGAGGACTTGCTCGCCATGTGCCGCGAGGCCATCCCGACCGAGACACAGGTGTTCGTGAAACGTGCCGATGAAGGTAATTTTGCATGGCTCAATGGTGCCAACGTAATCTTCGTTGAGGATGCTATTCGTAAACTTTATGATATATTAGACAACTATGAAGATATTCAAGATTTTAAAGTAGTATGTAAGCATAGAGAAAGTCTTCATAGTCATGATTGTTATGCCGTGATTACAAAAGGTATTAAAAATTCCATATTTAATCATCATGTGTCCTATAACGAACTGGAAAATATAACCTGTTAATGTCGTATTCTTTATATTAATTTATGGAGGATTAAAATTTAGTTAATCCTCCTTTATTTTTTAATAAAAATACACAGAGAAAGTATGCACTCTCAAAACAAATCTGAATTCAGATTCCATTATTTTTATAAAATAGAACGTTTATCAACTGGAGAATTTTATTATGGGATTCATAGTACTAATAATTTGGATGATGGATATATGGGGTCTGGATCAAGAATACATCGGTTATATAAACTATATGGGAAAGAACAATTCTCTAAAACAATACTTAAATTTTTTAATTCAAGAGAAGATGTATTAAGTTATGAAAAAGAAATAGTAAATGAAACAGTACTTAATAACCCATTGTGTTTAAATATGATTTGTGGTGGATTGGGCAATCATAATGGATACACTACAAAAGGATTAGTTACCGTAAAGGATTCAAATGGAAATATCATGGACGTATCTATTGATGATCCTCGTTATAAATCAGGTGAACTTATAAGTATAAATTCAGGACTGGTTATAGTACGAGACAAATATGGACAATGTTTTAAAGTATCGTCAACTGATCCTCGTTATTTATCAGGTGAATTAACCATAGTATCTAAAGGTAATAAAGGATTTAAAGGAAGAACATATATATATAAAGATGGTCTAACTATTCCTATATTAAAGAAAGATATTCAAAAATATTTAGATGATGGTTGGATAATTCGTGGACATACCAAAGGAAGACAGAGTCCCACTAAAAATATGGTTTGGGTCAAAAAGAACGATGAACAAACAATAATATATAAATCAAATCTTCAAAAATATTTAGATGATGGTTGGGAATTAGGACGAAATACATCATCATTAAACGGATTAATTGGTGTAAAAAAAGGGGTCCAAAATAAATACATTCATCCGGATGAAGTCGAATTATATATTGAAAACGGATGGACTTTGGGAATGAGTAGTAGAAATAAAAATATGGTAACCGTATCAGTAAATGAAGGAAAATCCTGGTTTCAAGTATCAAAAGATGAATATAATTCAAATAAAAATAAATATATAACAATAGCTCATATAAAACCAACATGTAAAGGTCTAAAGTACATTCATAAGGATGGGGTTGTTAAAAGGATACCAGTTGATAAAATTCAACAATATATTAATGATGGATGGAAATTAGGCATAAAAGATTAAATACATATGGATATTCGATATTTTTAATAAATATATAATATGGAATATAGAATGTACTGTCTTGCCGAGCGGCACCTTTCGCCGGTACAAAAGGCCATTCAGTCGGCCCATGCAATTGTGGAGTTTATTGGACACACCACTCCGGCGGATGAACATGCCAAGGCTATTGCCCAATGGATGGACACGGATAAGACCATCATCATACTGGATGGTGGCAACTCCGTTGATATGGAGACCGACCTTACCATCCTTAAAAACCATAACATTTCATTTGCCGAGTTCCATGAACCCGATATGGGTAGCTTTCGCACGGCCATTTGTTTCCTTGCGGACGAACGAGTATGGGATTATGAGGTATACGGTCGTTCTTACGAGGACTACCAACATATGTGTGAGAAGGATTGTAATCTACCCAAGTGGCGTTATGATGAATGGGCCAAGTGGATAGGTGGTACAAAGAACGCCATTCTCAAGGACATGATATCAACCAAAAGGCTGGCCGTCTAATCCTAAATTGACATACCATATTGGTTATTATTGAAAAGTAAATAAACCCAAATAAGAGTATGATGAATCTTAAAATTTTTGACAAAAACTCTCCGGATAGTGGTAAATATCGTGGTTGTGTAAAATCCGCAAAGGTTCTTGCCCGTATTGACAATGCGCTTGTAAACGATGTTGATGAAAATGAACTCAACGAGATTGAACGTCTAATTAAAACTGCATCCTTGGTATTTCCTGCACCATATCTTATGAATGCACTTTTCAATCAGTCCAGTAAACCAGTTATCAAGCCCGAAACTCCAAAAGTAACTCCGACTCCGGCCAATGTTCCTGAATCCAAACCTGAATCCATAGAACCTGTTGGTGAAGGTATTCCCGAGGAAATTATAGTTCCTACCGAGACTGAAACCCCTTCTGAGGAACCGGTAAATAAAGAGAAAACTGAGGAACCAATCCCATCTGAGGAAACCATAGTTCCTACCGAGACTGAAACCCCTTCTGAGGAACCGGTAAATAAAGAGAAAACTGAGGAACCAATCCCATCTGAGGAAACCATAGTTCCTACCGGGTCTGAAACTCATGCCGAGGAGCCAGTAAACGAGGAGAAGCCTGAGGAACCAACTCCAGCCGAAACCAAGCAACCAAAGGCCAGAAAGGGCAGTAGAAAGAAAACTGAAGCCGCTGAGTAATCCATTATATTCGGATAATTACATTAAAAATCCCACCGGTGGTCGTTAAGATTCCGATGGGATTTTTTATATATAATCATGATACCTGAAACTATTATATTACCTGATAAAAACTCACTACCCAAAGAGGATCGTGGTGATTGGGTATGTTGGTATGGCCAAGGAAAAACTCATGCAAAAGAGTTCCATAATCTTTTGAAAAAGAGTGGAATAATATCATTTGGAGCCAATAACTATACCAATATCCGAAAAATATACTATGTAACCAAATATGGCAGTGTATTTTCAATGGATAAAAAAGAATTTAATAAAATTCGTTGTGGGAGTATCGGGCTGGGAATGTTTCTTGCGGACACAATAATACAAGGATGTGGAGGTAAATCATTCGAGGAACATATTAAAAACGCATACGAACTCAAATTCTAATATTATGACAAAATTTGTAAATCATGGATTTCCTCATGAGGAGGAAATTGGTGTAATGGAGCAAAACGCCACATTTATCCAGCATTCAGATACCAATGACGATGACCGCTACCAGTATTTCCGTGTGGAAACCAGTAGTGTGGACTTTGACCCCAAAGACAATACGGATTCTTTCTTCCGTGTGTCCACCAGTGACCCGTTCGCATACAATCCAGATAAGACGGACGTGGCTCCATTTTGGTCGTGTATGGGTCCCGAGGACATTGTGGCCATGTTGAACGAAGCCGCCCGCCGTATGGGTATGAGATGCCGCTGGTCGTGTGAAAAATACTATGTGGATATCGAAGACTCGACCCATCAGGAACGCAAGCTCTCCGAGGACGAACTTAAACAAATCACGCAATCATATAACAGCAAACAAGAAGGCATACACAAAAACGATTAACAACAAATAGCCCCATCGTTCAACGGAAGGACACGGCTCTTCTAAAGCCATTATTCGGGTTCGAATCCCGGTGGGGTTACCAAACAGCCTCATCGTCCAATGGAAGGACGTGTCTCTCCTAAGGATAAAATCCGGGTTCGAATCCCGGTGGGGCTACAAATATTAAAATCATAAAGCTATGTACGATTCAAACAAATCTTCTATCTACAACGAAATCAGTGATTTTCTCATTTCCATCGGATTTTCTGCTCCTACCGATACATGTCCGGTGTTCCGCCGCGTGGCCACCATTCCCGGTAGATTAATTGTGGTCAATGGCAACAGAATGAAAGAACCGGATGGAGAGGTAACCTTCGATATTACTCCACTTGGCCCCGGTGCCATCCTTAATCAGGAATTACCTGATACTCTTCTTGAGGGGTTTAATATAATCGATAATGACCTGTGGGTGGATTCCCTCAAGGACTTCAAGTTTTGGCTTCAACAAGTTGTAGGTCATTCAAATATTCAAATAGAATGATTATATAGTGAAATTTGCACTGTGTGGTATAGCCGGTAGGGAAAACCTATATATTCGGGAATGGGTTGAACATCACATCCAACAAGGATTTGATAAAATTATCATATACTCAACTATACCGGATGAAAATCCAAGGGTGGTTCTAATGGTCTAAAAAACAAATAAATACAATGAAATTCCTTATTGAAATCGATAGTCAAGGTAAAGCACTTTATGATTTCTCCCAAATGCTTATAGGTATGCAGGATGATTGTGCGCGTTGGGGTATAAAATATGAGATTGAAACATGCCAAATTGAGGACATCCAGCCGGGTGGTTGGTTTGCCAAAAAATATGAAAGTGGTGAGATTAAGGATGATGAGTATACACCGGTTGGCTGTGTTGAGTTTATACAGACATTTGCTAAGCTGATGGGTAGCGACAAGGTTATTCTTCCACTCAATGTTCCTCCGGAGCTTCACCCTACCATATATTCCGGCCGTTCTATTTACAATATTCCATCCAAGGAGACTGCAAAACTTTTTGTGGCCGACCTTTTGGAAAAACACATACTCCATGGTCAATGGCATGTAAAAGACACCACTGTTATTAAACATCCGGATAATAAATTCTATGAAGTTATTCCGGATACCCGAAATGGTATGATGACTTTGGAGGCAAGAATCGGGCCGGATGGTAAAATGTGTAAAAAGGTATTTGACCATGACTTCGCCGAAAAAATTGTAGGCAAACAAGTTTCCCGAGTAGTACCGGATATTGTCTCCGAATGGCGTGTGTTTATTGACAAAAAGGATATGCGTGGACCGGTGATTGGATGTGAATGTTATTCCGGAGATCCTATTACATTCCCCAATGCCAATCGCATCCGTCAGTTTATTGACGCATATACTCTATCACCGGAAATCTACACTCTCGATGTAATGGTTGATAAATCCGGCAATACATGGGTAGTTGAATGTCATGAATTTTTCTCATGTGGCCTCTATGGTTTCGAATGCATCAATTACCCAAATATTGTTAACCGGGCATGGTTTGCCATTCTTCGACGAATTAGAGCTGCCAAATGTTTTGAGGAGGCAGAATGTTAATATTTGAATAATTCTGTTTATATATTATCGAAACATAAAATACGAACAATTTAAATATTTAACAATATGGTAATTAGATATTTCGACAAGGGCGGTAAGGAACATCGCATGAATTTCAATTCCAATAAACCTATATTCATCTCGAGTGAGGTGGGTAACACCGGCAAGCCTGTGGAGTTCCGCATTGACGAACACCTTGAATACAATAAGGTCTTGGGTGGCTATGCCACTTGTGGCAAGTTTAATATCCGTGTTGCATCGGCTCACCAAGGGATGACCGTTTATCCGGTATCCAACTCGGAAATTAGGTTGGGCTCATTGGATGGACCTGATCGTTAATAATTATCCCCATTAAAACAAATGTAATATGTATAAATACCAGTTACTTTATCGCTATATTCGTGGTTCCCATTGTCACGGTATTGCAACGGAGAAATCCGATACGGACTACGGTGGAGTATTTATTCTCCCTAACTGGACACTTTTATCCATTCTACCGGACAGCTACCGTGATGAGATGGCCGATGAAAAGCATGACGACACTATGTGGGAGCTCAATAAGTTTACTCGTCTGCTCACCACGTCCAACCCCACCGTACTGGAGTCCTTGTTTGTGGAGGAGAAGTTCCATGAACAAGTCCACCCATGGTTTATGCCGTTCCTTGAGAACCGCGATAAGTTCCTCACCAAGGAGTGTTTTAAACCATTTGGCCACTATGCAGCCGCCCAAATTCGCAAGGCGCGTGGTCTTAACAAGATGATTAACAAACCTATCCTTAAGCGTAAGACTCCTGTGGATTTCTGCTACGTTATGGTTAACTTGACACTTAATACCGGCGAGGTTGTCAACGACACTATATCCGTGAGTGACTGGTTGTGGATGAAACACCTCAAGGCAGAGGATATATCATTGGCCAAGCTCAACCATGCCCGTGATGCATATGCTATTTTCCTCCATCCCGGCGGTTTTTGTAAGCCTAACGGTAATGATGTTCACGTCAACGATATTCCCAAGGGGTTGATCAGTTTGGGTACCTTGTTTTTCAATAAGGACGCATACACCACCCATTGCAAGTTATACAAGAGTCAAAAGGAATGGGAGGCCAAACGCAACCCGATCAGATACGAGTCCAACCTTGGCAAGTCCTACGATGCCAAGAACATGAGTGAGTGTATCCGGTTGGTACGTACCTGTACGGAAATCGCCAATGGTGAAACTTACCATGTCAACCGCGAAGGTATTGATGCAGATTTTCTTTTGAAAGTCCGTGCTCATGAGTTTGAGTATGATGAACTCATGGAAATTGCATCCCGGGATATTGAAAAAATGGAAACAGCCATTGCCAACTCAACAATTATTGAATCCATCGATAAAACGCTGGTAAATAATATAATGTTGGACATTCGTCGTAAAATTGATAACTTCAAATAAACCAATGATATATGGAAATTACAGACGTTAGAAATGTATTGGTGATTTATCACCGTGAAGATAATGATGGCGTATGTTCAGCAGCCATCATATCCCAATTCATTAAGAATTTTGGGAATCCCGCGGCGAACATCAAGTTCTTTGGATGTAACTATGCAGAGCTTTCCACTATATGGAATGATCATCAGGCCTTTGTAGTCCAACAGGCCCAACATAAAATGAACCCGCCTCAAAAGATAAGTATGACCAAGGACAAACTCAATAGTTGGGTCACCAATTATGATATGATCTTTATGGTTGACATCTCGTTCAATGAGGCAGATGCCATGGAATATCTCTATGATTCAATGCCGGCGAACAACTTCGTATGGTGTGACCATCACCTTCCCATTATCGAGTTTTCAAATCGTTATGCCACGATATACAAATTTGGTAAAACGCCGGGGATTCGTCGTACTGACCAGTCCGCCCTATTGAATACATGGGATTACATGGCCGAGGTATCCAATACCGATATCCAGCCTTCCCGCGTATTGGTAATGCTCTCCGACTATGACTCGTGGGCATGGACTCGTAAGGACGAATATGTCGGGGATAACAAGGATAAACTCTTTGCTATCAACACAGGGTTCACCCGCCGCTCGAACTTGAAGGTTAAGTGGTTTGAAAACTATATCAATACGATTCTCATCGATAACCTCGCATATAGGCATGCTATCGAGGTCGCCTGCCTCGAGTACGGCACCATCATTCTTAAGTATGACAACGAGCGCACCACCCGTACCATCAAATCCCATGGTGACACCAGCTGGACTCTTGGAGGAGAGAAGGCATGTGCAATCTTCACTACCGACCGATTCAACAGCCAGTCGTTTACCAACGTGTTTGCCGGAACGGATATCGAGCATGGTATTGTCTTCAAACGCGAGCCGGATGGCCGCTGGGTGCTTGGCGCCTATAACGTATCAGAAGATACTGATTTTGATTGCGGCGCATACCTTAAGGCAAACTACAGTGGTGGAGGTCACAAGGGTGCCGCCGGATGCACCATCACCCAAAACCAATTCATCGAAATGCTCACATCCCATCAAGTCTAAATAACTACCATAATGTACAAACAAAATAGCTGCGTAATTACCGGATCATTTGATCCATTCACCAAAGGACATCTCAGCCTTGTGGAAAAATCCCTGGAGTATTTTGAGCAGGTACATATTCTGATTGCGGATAATCCGAATAAGAAGTATATGTTCACCAATCATGAACGTCTTGCCATTATCGAGGATGCACTGGGTAAATATGAGTTTAAGGATAGGGTGATTGTAACCGAATGGCATGGTTCCGTGGTTGATTTCTGCATAAGTTCCAAAGTATATACCATCGTGCGTGGTATCAGGGATGCCAATGATATGGCATATGAACTCAATATGACCCATACCAACCGGATGCTCGGCAACGACAAATATGACCTCATTATTGATACAATATTCATCCCATCATACGACAATGACATGAACATATCATCCTCACTGGTTCGCATGTTCATAAACATGAATGACGATGTATGGGGTAAGTATGTACCTAACCACGGGTTCATCAAACAGATCCTGGAACTAAGACCTCAATAACAATAAGGAATTAAATTGCTTATTATTTACTAAATAAATATTGCAACTAAATGAAAACTTTGATGGATTATATAATGGAGGCCATGAAGCCTGCAAATTGGAACGACATTATTCCAATGGGTCGGCTTGACTGGAAATTCAAGTCCAAGGAGTATGGGGTTGATGAAAACATCAAGTGTGATGATTGGAACGCCGGTTTCGGTGGCACCGATGATGATCAAATTCTTCTATTTTGGTCTCCCAAGTCCTCGTGGATGCTTTATGTATACCTCAATGAGGTTCGTAAAGGCCGCACCAACTGGGCACTCGTTTCCATGGAGTGTAATCCTACCGAGGTTCCTTCCAAGGTACTTTCCAATTTCACCAATTACTGTATGGAAGCCGCCACTGTTCCGGAGCTCGACACCATTTCCGTTCCAAAGGAGGTTGAAAAGATGATTGCCGACCTGAAGAAGTCCAAGCCGTCCGACCTTCCAAACGTATCCAAGCCAGCCCCCAAGACGGCAAAACGTAACAAGAAGCAGGAACTTGGTGACAAGATAACCAAGGACGAGTTCTTCAAGAGATTCCGTGAGACCGGTATCAAGAAGGATGCAACATTCGGAGACCGTAAGGCACTTATGGATGAAATTTGGGAAACCAGTATAATCTACTGTGACCAAACCTACTACGGTTCCCACTACGGCACCTTCTATAAGGTAACCAAGGTAAATGGTGATTATCAATGTGCCGGTTATAAGCACTTTGACCAATGGCGTGATTGCCACTACTACAGCCAGTATGTTGATGACGATGGCAACATCGTTTGGCTCATGACCGGTGGTAAATTCGATTAAAAAAAAGAATCAATACTATGAAATCACTACAGGAGCATCTTACAGAGGCATTGCAACCGGTATTCGAATCAACCAATATTGGGCAAATCCCCGTGTTCAAGGACTTTGAGGATATAAAAAACTATTTCCTCTCGGTTTCCGGTATGACAGATGAACAGGTGGATAAACGCCACAGAAACTGTTTATGTTACTGTGTGGAACTATATGGCGGTGAATGGAACGGCCGTCATATCTATGTGACATACTATGGTGGATACAACTACGTTGGCGAACACGACTCGTCCAATATCGGTATCTGGTATTCCGATGCCAACAAAAAGCCCAAGTTCGATATTTGGCTTATGCGTAAGACCAGTAATATACGTCAGCATGGAGCTATCCCCGGTGGTAGTGGGGTTGATGGAGTTCAGTTTAATCTTACAGACTCCAGCGACGACTTCTATGGTAACAAAAAAGCCATTGATGACCTCTTTGGTAAACCAATGCCATGGATGCGTGGTTCCGAGAAGGCCGTGTGTGATACCATCAATGCCATTATTCAGGGCTTTGATGTCGCCAGTTGGCAGATGATTCGTAAAAAGTAACTTTTAATACAAAAAACAATGACACGTTACGTCCCACACATTTATGAACACTTCGAATTTGAGGAGCAATTCCAACCGGAGAACATCACAGTTAAGTTTAACAGTGATACCCTCATATTCGTCCTTTTTGGAAACAACCGTATCTCACTAACCATCGAACGCATCTTCGAAATCATAAACGGTGGACGCAAGGTAACACGAAAAGACTTTCAATAAGCGCATTTATTTGCGATTTAATAAACGTTCTCATTTACCCCTTTATACCAACATAGGGACATTTGAGAACGTTTTTATATGCGCTATTTTTAAAGTTATTCTACATCTACAACTGTCCAGCCTGATGGTAAATTAATTTTGAAAGAATTGTTAAGTTTTGGCCCACTTACGTTATATATAGGCATAAAAAGAAATGAGAAACATACATGGTACAGAAATACAAAGTCAAAGTAACAGTCCACTACGTCTGCGAACTTGAAGTCTCCGACGAGGACTGGGATATAGAAGCTCTTAAAGCCGCCGAAGGCAAGTTGCTTATGGACAGTAATACTCCAACTGAAGGACCTGAAGCAAGCGCCATTTCTTCAATGATGGCTCTATGCACGGAGGACGACAACAAAGATTGGGGCTGCACCATTGAACGCATTCGCAAATTTGGCCGCTCATATACTCCAAAAACACCGAAGCAGTCAAAATAATGAGAATAATCAACGGAAAGGACTATAATCATGTTAAAAACAGTTAAGCAGGCATTTCGTGAGCCGGGAACCAATAATGTTAAGGCAGTTGTGGAGTTCTTTATTGGCTATGAGATTGTCAATAAGAAAATCAAGAAAAACCACGTCTCATTCTATGTGTATGGCCCCGGTGAGTTCGAGTGGTCAGAGCTGCTACGTGAATGGAAGACATCCTCCGGCAAACGTCCTGTATATAAGCCTTCCGAGGTCGCCCGATTGGTTAATAAATACACCGGCTCCTCCATCAACTATGAGCCTATCCGTCATACTGTGGAGGATATTATCGAGAATCTCCAGCGTCAGCATACCTACAAGCTGTTTCAGGAGGAGAAAAAGAACATCGAGGAGGAGGTTCAAAAAGCCGTGACGGAGTCCATCCGGAAGATTATGAAGAAGCACCACCTTACCTTCAATCAGGAGAAGGACGAAATCCGCGGTTACGAGGACAGCTACGATATCACCACCTATCTCTTTAAGGGTGAGTCCCATGGTAATAACTTCTCCATATACTTTGATGGTGTATTGGAATCTGCATATGAGACCATTAAAAATGAATAAGATAGACAAACCCTTAAAACTCGTACTGAATTACAAGTGGTATAATATGATTGACTCCGGTGAAAAACAGGAGGAATACCGAGATATTACACCATACTATAAATCACGTATCGAAAAGTATATTAATGAACTTGACTCCGACAAACCAAGGCCGGTATATGTGACTTTTTATAAAGCGTATGGGAAAAACCGTCCTCAAATGACATTTCAAATCGACTATATTATTAAGTCGACAGGTTTACCGGCATGGGGTGCTAAACCAGGAATCACATACTATTGTATTGGACTTGGAAGACGAATAAGAAAAATTAAATAATATGGCCACACGATCTAAAACACAACCAATAACACGTAAGTGGATTGGTATTGAAATTGATGCAGAAGACTGTACGTGTACAATGCGTGATGGTAAGATGCATGTAAACGCCCGCGTTTCAATCGAGGAGTTCAATGGGATTATCGACGGTAATCTCATACAGGTTATTGAACATCTTAAGGCAAAAAACATCGATATATCAGTATTATGACAATCTCCGAAAAAAACCGTGATTATCTCCACATTATCACCACCGTATGTGGATATCTAAACGAAACCAATAGCTCGGCCGAAAAGACCCGCCGGTTGAAATTCTTGGCCGAAAATAGGGAATCCCTCGGGCTGGATATGAACACCACTACTGTGTTTCAAAAAGCGCTTCGTATGACGTATTCACCGTATGAGAAGTATGGTGTTACCAGCGAGAACATCCGGAAGTTTATGAGCCAACCCCGTGAACTCTCCTTCAATGAGGACGAGGATATGTTCATACTTTTGGACGATCTCTCCCTCAATCCATCCTCCAGCCACGCCACCATCAAGCGCATCGTTAGTTTCCTGAACTCATTGGAAAATGATGTGTATGTGGAAACTTTCCTCAACATCATCGACAAGAACCTGAAAATCCGCATGGACTCCAAGTCCATCAATAAGGTATTCCCCGAGCTTATCCCCGTGTTCGAGGTGTCCTTGTGTAAGGTATATGAGGACTACAAAGCCAAGGTGAATTTCGAGAAAGAACTGTGGTACGCCAGCCGAAAACTCGATGGTTGCCGGTGCGTGGTTATTATCAAGGATGGTCATGTCACCAGTTGGAGCCGTCAGGGTAAGATGTTCGAGACTCTCCGGGTATTGGAGAATGAAATCCTCGAACTCAACCGCCGTAAGGATAATTTCCTCAATCATAAGGTGTTGGATGGTGAAATCTGCATCGTGGACAGCGTTGGAAATGAGGACTTTAAGTCCATCATGAAGGAGATCCGCCGCAAAGATCATACCATCCTCAATCCTATGTACATTATGTACGACATGATGAACTTTGACGAATTTGAGAGGGGTATCACCACCCGCACGTTCGGCGAGCGTTTGGTTGAGTTGTGTGAAACCATGGAGGATATGGGTAAGCACTTCAAAGTCCTTGAACAGACCCGCATTACCAGTCAGGAACATTTCGATCAGCTCTTTGCCGAGGCACAGTCCAAGGGGTGGGAAGGATTGGTCATCCGCCGGGACGACAATGTCATTTGCCGCCGCACGGACTCCATGCTCAAGCGCAAGGCATTCAAGGACGCCGAATATATTGTCACTTCCGTGGAGACCGGCCCGTTCCGTTCCATCGTGAATGGTAGGGAGGTGGTTGAGGATGTGGTTACCAATTTCCATATCACCCATCGTGGTAACGATGTAAGTGTTGGTTCCGGTCTCTCACTGGAACAGCGCCGTTACTTCAAGGAGCATCCGGAGGAGCTGGTTGGTAAGATGGTCACTATCCAGTACTTCGAGGAGACGGAAAATACCAAGGGTGAGTTCAGCCTCCGATTCCCGACCCTCAAATACATCTATGAGAATGGTCGAGACGTGTAAAACATTCTTGTTAAAATGTTAAGATTTCTATGATTCCGTTTATATATAAATGTAAAAAATAAGGAAAGGAATAATAACATGACTACAAATTTTGACATCAAAACCGCAGTTGCCACCGTTGAAAACAGCTCAAACCACGTTGTTTACAGGAGCCTGAATAATAAAAACGACCGAGTTATGAGCACCGGTTTCGTACACAAGGGTGAAAAAATCACCTTCGTTGGTACCGAGTATGAAGCCCTGCAGGATGCACGTTTCATGCCCATGTGGGGTGAGGCATATGAGGGTGATGCAGTAACCTTCGGCGTATTTACCAAATGTCTTACCAATGGCGAAATCGTACTTTTCTGTCTCACCTATGAAAGAGGCATGGAGTCAATTGACGATGCATGCTGGTGGCCCGCCGATGGCTGGGATGAAAGCAAACCCACTAAAGAAGACCGTGCACTTGCGAAAGATGCCGGACTCCAACTCAAATGGAACGGTAGATACACCACAATCATCAAACAGTAAATGTGAATTTTTCAATAAAAATAAGGCCTCCCAACGAGGCCTTTATTATTTAAAACCATTCAGGTGCATTAATTATATTCACACCACTATCTTTAACAACCCGTTTGTATCGAGTTAGTATATTTTTTGCTTTTTTCATAAGAATCTCACGTAGGACATTGCAAAATGATTTGGCATCCCTACCTGAAAATGTATGTCCTAAATATTGTTTTGCCCACGATACATTCAGACTATCCATAACATAATCCCATTCCACATTAGGGAACTTATTGGGATTATTGATAACTTCATATATTAACATAATCCCTATAAGTGGTTGGGCTCCGGATTCATTTGGATTGTAATATAGTTCTTTCCAATTCAATTCATTATTCTTAATGGACACTTCTTTAAGATATAATGAAAACTCCCGAAGAAACGCATTGATTTCAGATTGATCAAACCAATATGTACTACCATTAAGTAGATAAAACATATGGTCAAAGTAACATTTACCTTTATTGTTGTATATATCCCAAAATCGTATTTTGTTATAATCTGGACTCTCAAAGCCTACAGGAATATCATAGTTATTATCCATGAAGGATGTTTTACCTCTACGGAATACTTTAATCCAGTGATCGAATGCATGTTGAAGTTCATGTTCAAGGGTAATTCTAAATTTATTGGTATTTGTTAAGGCATTTTTTGTAACTTCAATGGTTACCTCCATCTGATTACCTATTAATATTGATTCACCATCATTATAGAATGCTATACCATTATGCATCCATTTATTAAGCCGTAACACACAACTACCCATCCAAGGTGGAAGATATTCCCGTTGATAGATTGTAAATTCGTTCTCATCATCAAATTTACAATTTTTAACAATATAGTTTACAAGATTAGACCAATTATTTTCACCGGTAACAACACCACGTGCCTCCTTTATATAACCGAATAATTCCTTCATATGAATACCTTGAAATTTTATAATAATATAATAAGAACCGCAAACCCCGTCCGGAACTATTAAAATGGTATTTGAAAATTAATATATTATGTAAATTTAACCCAATATGCATATAATATTAAAAATACTATTATCGTTGGCCTCACAATATGGCTTGAGGTAATATTCCTAAATCTACCACGATTATGATAACAATGTACAAATTAACCAAGCGGGTGTATTATGATGACCCTACTTGGGATAGGAATAGCTCTGATTGTTACGGTTACTATCTCACCAAGGAGCTCGCGGAGGTGGCCCGCAAAAACTGGTGTTATGGTTGTTATGGTGGTGACACATATTCATGGAGGTTTGGCTCCGGTCGTCGGGCCGGTACGGTCTCTTGGGATATTGACCCCGTACAGGTATATGAAAAAGAGGAGGAAATATGAGTCACTTTATACAAATGTTCTTCACAACCATCGTGTTCATATTTGGTATCATCATGGCTGTGGTGATTAAGTCCGAGGTAATCCCTAATTGGAAACGTGAAAAAGACCGGTGGTTCTATGTGGTATGGATAAGCGCATATTACATATTCCTTCTTGCCATCTTGTGGAGTATATGGAGAATCCCGGTTTATTTTGGAGAACAAATGAATATATTATAGCATAAATCATACAATTAAATACTCAACAGTAATGCCAAAAGTAATCACATGTATTGCAGAGAAACCTTCTGTGGCGAAGGATATTGCCAAGGTTCTTGGGTGTAAGGAAATGAAAGATGGATACTATGAGGGATTTTCCGTTATTCTTGATGCAGTCACCCGGGTGACATGGACGTTTGGCCATCTTTGCGAATTAAAACTCCCCCACGACTATAATCCGGCATGGAAACAGTGGAATATGGCACAGCTACCCCTGATTCCTACCAAGTTCCAAATCAAGCTCAAGCATAACGATGGTGTGAAACACCAGTTTGGAATTATTAAGGAATTGTTCCTTTCCAGCGATGAAATCATCAACTGCGGTGATGCCGGTCAAGAAGGTGAACTTATCCAACGTTGGGTTCTCCAGCAAACCGGTGCCAAGTGTCCGGTAAAGCGTTTGTGGATATCGTCCATGACGGACGAGGCCATCAAGGATGGATTTAAACATCTCGAAGACCAATCCAAGTACCAACACCTATACGAAGCCGGATTAGCACGGGCTTGCGGCGATTGGCTTATTGGTATGTCCGCCAGCCGGTACTACACTCTTCGTGGTCGTGCCTATGGTAATCAATCGACCCTTTCCATTGGCCGTGTACAGACTCCTACCCTGGCCATGATAGTGAAACGTCAGGAAGAAATCGATAACTTTATACCGGAGGATTACTACGTTCTCTCCACAATCTATAGGGATACCGTATTTCAGGTAACCAAAGGGTCGTACTCCAATAAGGAGGAGGCTACCGATGATCTTAATGCCATTAAAAAGGATGATTTTACAGTTACCGGTGTAACCACAAAGAAGGCATCCGAATTACCTCCACGTCTATATGACCTCACCAGCCTGCAGGTGGATATGAACAAGAAGTATGGATACTCCGCAGAGTTTACTTTGGAGACTCTTCAAAAACTATATGAAAACAAACTGGTTACCTATCCACGTGTGGATACCACATACCTACCCGAGGATGTTTATGGGGATTGTCCAAGGATTCTTCGTGGATTAGCCGGGTATGCAGATTATGTTGATAAACTAAATCTCAACAAATTACGTAAGGATAAAAAGGTATTTGACTCCTCGAAGGTTACAGACCACCACGCCATCATTCCCACTGGTCGTACTCCGTCTGTACTTACAGATCCGGAAATCAATCTCTATGATGATATTGTCAAGCATTTCATTGCGGTTTTCTATCCGGATTGTGTTAAGTCAGTCACCACGGTAACCGGTAAGGTTGGCAGGGTGGAGTTTAAAACTTCTGGCAATCAAATCCTTGACCTTGGTTGGTACTCCGTATTTGGCCGTGCGCCGGAAGGTAAGATACTCCCGGAGTTCAAAAAGGGAGAAAGTGGCCCCCATAAGCCAACACTTACCACCCGTACCACCACCCCTCCTCCGCTCTATACGGAAGCCACATTACTCCGTGCTATGGAAACTGCCGGAAATGAGGTGGAAGATGAAGAAATGAGAGCGGCAATGAAGGCTAACGGTATTGGGCGTCCATCCACCCGAGCCGCCATTATTGAACTCCTCTTCAAACGTGGGTATATTGCACATCAAAAGAAAAACATCATCCCGACATCCATTGGTATCAACCTTATCAATGCCGTGAATAATCCGCTTTTGAAATCCCCCGAGCTCACCGGTCAATGGGAGCGTAAACTCCGCGATATCGAAGCCGGTAAGTATCCAGTCAAGGACTTTATTGAAGAACTAAAGGACATGACATATCAAATTGTTGGAAAGAAAAGAGCATAACCATGAGACAATATTTTCAGGCGGATTTTAAAGAGTTCCTTTCGGAGCATGCCAAGGATTATGACTATGTCATATTTGATCCACCTTGGAAGTTTAACAATAAGGTACTTAACCTATTCAATCAGCAACTCACATACAGCCTATGGAATAATAACATGGAGGATCTCCGCTGGATCTTTGAGAATACCAACGGTCCCAAGTATATATTCATATGGACTTGTAACTCAATCATTAACGAGGTGTTTGAAGCAGCCAAGGATACCGGATGGATATATAAGACCATGGTTACGTGGGTGAAACAAACCAATAAAGGTAATCTTTTCTATGGTCTTGGTAATACATTCCGTAACGCCACGGAGCAAATGTTGGTATTCCAACGTCCAAAAACCAAAGCCCTCAACCTTTCCTTGAGGAATGTGTTTATGGCTCCGGCTGGTGTCCGTACCATCAAGCCCAAGGAGTTCGAAGGTGGACTTATCAATGCCCTTAATTCCAAAGGTATGAACGGTGTTTATATATTTTGCGGGGATAGCTTTGGTTGTCTCGATATAGATGGTGTGGATGTTCTCCCACCGGAAATAATTATGTAATTTATGAAAAATAACTTATCGTCGGAGGATATTGAGAAAATCAATAATTTCCAGAAAAAACTTAAAGATGACGATGCTTTTTATTATAAAATTTGGTTAGAAGGTTTCAGAAGCCTATTTAATATGGATAATTATATACCTATTCAACTGGTACATTTTTATACATTCGATGGTGATAAATTAGCCAAATACAGTATTTGTATGAATACTACAATGATTTCATTCAATTCATACAGAGGTATGTTGCAAGAAAATGGACATCCTGGTTGTACAACCATGTGTCCTAATTTGCCAAAGGGTTTAATTCCTGAAGTGGATGAAATTATCGATATATATAATCATCAATATATATATAATCATAATGTGATTATTACACAACCAACAGCAAATGCATCAATTTTAATATAATGAAAAAGTTATGTAAAAGGGAGCGTTTCTATCTCCGTGAAAAATCATACCTTCGTCGGATATGTAACCGGATCAATAATCTTATTCCGTGTACGGATGATGGTGAGATTATGAAGATAATCAACGAGATGCAATGCCATAATCCGGAGCCATTTGAATTTAATATGTACTGGAACCGCGAGTTGTACATAAATTGTAACTTTGATTCAGACCGTGCATGGAGTTTATTTATACATACCAGCTTAACGGAAGCCGTGGTTAGTGATGATTTAAAGGAACACCCCGGTATAGTTATTCGATTGAAAGGAACTCCGGTATAATTATTCGGTTGAAATTGGAATATTAATGTTAATTTATATAAATCATTGTTTATATATTATCATGATAATCAGTATACCACAACTTAAAAATAGGGACTATGATGCGACCTACCGTGAAAATGGTACACCATGTCCAAAGAATACCGGAAGTAAATATTCGGATCATAACGTAAATGAAGAAGCATATGGGAATAGAACACATTGTGATAATTGTCTTCTCTGCAAACAGCAAGTGATTCAAACCAATTCGAAGAAGTCATGTGGAGTGATGTGCATGTGGCGTGACGAACCGCCATTCCCTCCACTATATCATATTGATGAGGAAAAATGGTATATCTATACCTATTGTCATGCCCGCCGGAAAAAAATCCGCAAAATTGAGTGGAGTAAACCAGAAGGATGTTGGAAATATACATTTTCCAGGGATCAAAATTCCGTCCAAGAATCCTATATCTTCGACACTCGTAAAGAGGCTGACGAATATATTCTTTTATGTAGGGTTTCCAGCACCATGCGTGATATTCAGGTACATCAAAAACAATACGGTTCATTGCCAGGTTCTTTGAAGAATCTTTTGTTAACCGCCGGTAACAATGACCAACCTTGTTAAGAATTTATGATGTTCCTTTATATATATTTGTAATAAAAAGGAACATTATGAACCAGTATATAGCAAAAGAATCTTTTTCGGCACGCACCATCTCCGGTAAGCGTGTACAGATAGAAGCCGGTAAACGTTATGACGGTGGTTTTGACTTCCGTGACTTTGCCGCAAATCGTTCCGTGGTCTTTGTGAAGGTGAATGGCCGTGAGGATGAAATCCATATGAAACCCGGTGACGAGTTTATCTCCAAGTTCAAATACTTCGGCCATGTGGATAAGATTCACCACGAGCCGGTTCAAATCGTTAAACGTCCAAGAATTGCAAAGTGATGATATGCCGTTATCGACAACCATGGGAGCTGGACGATAACCAGTGTGCCCTTATCAATAAGGCTTATGATGATAGATTATTGGAGCCTTTTGTTAAGGAGAGAAACCTTTTCCGTTTATCTTTTGAAAACCGGAATGGTAAGTGGTATAATCCGGAGGTGCCATGTCATAGGGCCGTCGGTGAGGACG
>JAEEGL013210367.1_pt1 | contig 28585 bp, 20 predicted proteins | sample 9134231 | NCBI WGS metagenome assembly JAEEGL01 (sample SAMN16246548, study PRJNA631951) | gut metagenome | biome: gut microbiome; feature: rumen; material: fiber-attached | host: Bos | place: Iran: Karaj | collected 2018-10 | reverse complement strand
TCTAACACAGATTTGTATTTCTCTAATTTGGCATTTTTGTTTCTATAATAAAAAATTGTATTTATTACATCTGCAAATTTATCCTTTAATAAATCAAATTGTTGGTTAACAGTTATATATACCTGTTTTCTCGTTTTTCTATCTCTTGCAGAAAGATACTTGGCGAAGTTGGAAGAGGTTATTTTTACCATCTCGCCATCTATTTCAATTTCTCCATATTCTATATCCCTTAACATATTATTATATATAGCAAGTTGTGAATTGATTTCGTTATTATTATTAACTATTTCCTGACTAACAGACTCTTCTTGAACATGTTCTTGTCTTCTAAATAAGTTGTCTAGATATAACTTATATGTATTTAGTCCTAAGTTTTTTGTAATATAATAAAACACTTTCTCTTTTCCTAACCCTAAGATTAATCTATCAATAAAAGCAAGCTCCAATTCCACTTCATTACTAAAATCTTCTGCATCTTTCTTAAGTTTTATACATTCCTCAGAATGTATATTCTTATAATACATTAACGATCCGTAAATAAGAATATTATTGGTTAATTCTTTAATATCCCATTTTCTATTCAACATTTCTAATAATGAAATCTCATCTATTGTAGTATCAGAATATTTTTTAATTTTAGTCAACAATTCCTTTACTCTATCAAATTCTCTATAAAAATCTTCATTACTTTCAAACAAACCGGTTAAATTCCATTTCAATTTCATTCCACATCCTCCCATCATTTCTATTATATGATACTACATAAATAAAAAACAATAAAAAAGAACTTATTACAAGCTCTTACTATTCATATGATGCCTCGGGCCGGACTCGAATGAGCACGTTATGCTAACACTGGATTTTGAGTTATACTTTTTTAATATCTTAAAATACATGAATTGAATCGATATCAATCTCACAAAAACCCGCTAAAAAATAATGAATTTTGAAGGGTGGGATTATTTTTCGCAAGTATTATCAGATTTTTACACAACAAAGCTACATAGAATATACTTTCTAAAATTTCTTTGCTAAAATAGTAATAGGAGATGGGCAAAAAATGGAAGAAGAAAAAAAGAATAATAAAGGATTATATGTAATAATTGCGGTTTTATGCCTTTTAGTATTAGGGCTTGGAGGATATATTATTTATGATAAAAGTTTAAGTAATATTCAAAAAGATACTAATACAAATAACAAAGATCATAATGTTTACAAAGAAAAAAAAGATTCCAAAGAAGATGATGGCAAAAAAAATGATTCAGAAGAAAAAGAAAACCAAAAAAGAGAATACACTCCTTACGAAATAGGTGATAAAGTTACAGTAGAATTAAATGGTTCTAATAAATCAACTTTTTATGTTCTAAAGCAATCTTCTAAGAATGAAGAATATGTAACTTTATTTGCTAAAAAAGAAATTGGAACTAGTGCATTTCAAGAAGATTATACTGACGAGAATGAATTTGAAGGATCACTAATTCAAAGTAAATTAAATGAATTAACAGCTAATTGGACAAATGTTAAAGAAAAGAGACTAATCACTGCCGAGGAAATTATAGCTACTGGCTTAACAAGTAAAAAGCAATGTGGCCCTTCAGAAAGTAATGTATGTGATGCTATTGAAAAGGATTCGTGGTTATTAGAAAAAAATGGAAATACTAATAATCAATATTGGACTATGTCTAAAGCTGTAGAAGATGCTGCTGGATCATACCCAAATAATAGATACGTTTATATAGTTACTCTAGACGGATATATTACAGGATATATAGTTGGATATAAACCGGGTAGTGAATGGAATAAAAAAGGAAATTTTGGCGATAATATGGGTATAAGACCAGTTATAGTAATAGCAAAGGAATATGTTAAATAAAATGGATTAATAATCCGTTTTTTATTTGTGACCAGGTTGGGCTCGAACCGGCACGTTATTGCTAACACTGGACTTTGAGTTATATTTTTAAATTAACGAAACAAATTGAAATATTATGAATGGGCTCTATTTTCATAATAGTATTTACCATAATCGAAAATAATTAATATTAATGCGTTAAAGCTGATATTGCTGAGTTGATTGTCAATATTAAAATCTTCTGGTAAAAAACTAGTAATGTTTAAACGTCTTCGTCCCGCCACCAGTCTGTTATTCTTTCGACTATTTTCACTACTATTCGTAGTCTTAATATAGAAAAATCCACCCAACTATAAGCATAGTATAGGTGGAAAGACATTAGTCAGCAACACTCTACCTAACAATTAAGTGTTCCTTTTCGTATGAAGTTTCCTTCATCTGACCAAATAATAACCAAAAAAAGAACTTATTACAAGTTCTTACAATTCATATGGTGCCTCAGGCCGGACTCGAACCGGCACGTTATTGCTAACACTGGATTTTGAGAAACAATCTCAATACTATTGTTTCTATTTGAAATGATGTGAATTTTGTAATATTTATTTACATTTCGAGATATTTCACATCGTTTCGTATTATTTCAATCTTTTAAGATAATTGATTTAATATGATACAATTCCCACAAAATTTCCACAAATTTTTATAGATTTTTGAATTGTGGGATTTTTCCCCACATTTGGATATTTGACATTTGTTTTGTTTTGATTTATATTTTTTCATAAGAAGCAGATGCTCTATTCGTTTCGGATGTTTTGGCTAGGGAGTTTTCATTAGCCTTTAGAGATATGCTTCTTTTTATATGATTATTTATACATTTACTTATGAAAAATAAAAATGAACATACAATTATTAACAATTCATCAGAAAAACATTGTAAAATCGGCGCTTGTTTGCTTGTACATCGAACTAATATATGCTATATTGACGATGGAACATTTAGTTGTTGAGTGTCTACCTCCAATCAACAAAGAGAGGAGGTTTGAGAGAATGAACAAACGTGAATACAACATAAAGTTGCTTCGCTACATATCGCTCATTTTACTACTCTTAACCTTTCTGGTTTTAGTAATAAAAAAATGACACTTAAGTTTATAACTTAAATGTCTGCTTCAAAAAAATAGGTAGACATTCAACTAACCAAACTGAATGTTCCTTTTGTTATTGCAATATCCTTGCTAAGTAAATAATAACATAAAAAAGAACTTATTACAAGTTCTTACAATTCATATGGTGCCTCAGGCCGGACTCGAACCGGCACGTTATTGCTAACACTGGATTTTGAGTCCAGCGCGTCTACCAATTCCGCCACTAAGGCAACTCACAATATGTATTATAACACATAATATGAAAAAAAGGGAATATATAAATAAAAACTAACTTAATTCCCTTTATTTATGATATTATATATATAATAAATAGAGTAACGCAATACAGCTATTACACCTAATGTTAGAAGGGATATATCAATGGACATTACAAAGAAGTTAAAAAATGTTGAAAAGAAGATTTCCTCTCTTAAAGAGAACTTCACCCAAGAGGAAGCTTTTCTTGTTTCTAGTAATTCTAAACTTTTAAAAGAATATGTAATAGCTTTATCGAAGAATCCTAGCGCATGGGAAAAACATGATGTCATTATAGATGGTTCAATAACCATAGATTATTTAAATGGTTCAGAATTATATAATGTATTAGAAAATATAATCTTTAGCTACTATAAAAGAAATAATATTCTGAATTTTTCTTATATAGATGAAATAACTAGAGCTTTTTCGTGCCCAACAAATATAAGAGATGCCTTTGCCCGAAAATTCAGCGATATTATTCTTGGCGGCAAATATGAATTTTTTAATAGTTGTGATACTTATGCTATGGCTATACTATTAAAACATGACAGAAAGGACCTTGTCGCTAATATTAAAAGCCTAGATGGTAGCATAAATGAAAATGTATTAGAAAAGTACTACCAGTATTGTGGTGAAAATAATATACCTGCCCTTATTAATCTTAATAACATTCGTATACCAATACTAATGAAAAATTTAGATTGTTTGGGAATAGATGGTTTATTTAGATTAATTATTGATAAAAAAGTATATTCTAAAGCTGATTTGCAATTAGAAGTACATAATAAGTTAATTAAAAAAATCAGCCACTTTTCAGGGGCGCTTTCCCTTAACATTCCTATAGATACCCTTTGCTATTATATGCCCTTTGATAGGGCCTTGGCACTTTATGGCGCATTATATAGTAAGGGCTATATATTATATGCTGATGTGTTGTTGCAAAATAAACACATTAGTAAAGAAGATCTTACGATAAGAGTAAGAAATTATTGCTTATCAAAAAAAGAATTAGATGAAGAAATTCTGAAGAGATATGTTGCTTTTTTAAATGATAAAGAAATACTAATACATCTTTCAAAAACTAATCAAATTCAATTCCTTTTTTCTAAAGAAGTATATCCAGAATACTCAAAAAACAAAAAAGAAATACTATCTAATTTATTAAATAACAAAGGTCTAAAAAAACTATTAGAGAATTGCTCGTTTAATGAAATATGCAACAATCAAGACTTAGCACTCGAGTTAGCAAGAAGAGGCGAACTCAGTAGTCTTAGACTAAATTGCGAAGACATGAGTATATCAAAAAAAGAAATCGCCTTCCTTGAAAGATTAATAAAACAATACAATATAAAACTATTAGTAGATACAACTACTCACACATCAGAGAGAAACCCTTTTATACTAAAAATACTTCTTAAATATAATTATATCAGCGAATTTATATCTCTAGCCAAATATACCCAAGAAGTGGGAAGTTTAATATGTACATATGCTGATAAAATAATGGCTTGTATTGATGATGACCTAGTATCGCTTAATGAGTTTACTCGGAAATTTGTTTTATTAATATTAACAAATGATGTATTTCTTTCGTTCTATGCTAATAATGACATTTATTTAACTGAATTAATAATAAGTGCAGCTAAAGAATTAAAAAATAAGGAATGGTTACCTTCCAGGAAGATTTATACAATACCTTTTTATCAATTATTTAAAGGAAAATTAGCAAAATTATACAAGATAGATGAAGAGAACCTTGATATTGTATATAATATAACAGGACCTGATATAATTGACTATTTAGACAATGAAAACATTCACAATCTAATGAACTTAGATAAAAAAGATCTTCTTAAAATATTATCTTTATTTCCAAGACAAAGAATAACGATGGATGATTTAACGGAGATCTACCAATCGATTAGAGAATACACGTTTCCTAAAGACAATCCAGAAAATGCGCGCATTTTTTATAACATACTAGAAGCGATAAAAAACCATGATGAAGAGACATTGGATAGTTTAACTACAGAAATTGATAGTTGTTTTGATGAAAAACTATTCAACGAATTGAATCGCTTGTACCAATTGTCAGAACTCGGTTTTTCTGCTGCAAATCACACAAAAATGCTAGAATTAATCATATTAAAAATTCAAACTAGCCCAAACTCAGAAAAGTATAAAACTATACTTCATACAATTTGTAACTATTATATTAATTGTAAAAGAAAAGAATTTGCCGATATAAATAACATGGGCGAACAGCTCCAATTACAATTTGAATATGATGATAGAAACGTAAACGAAGAATTAGCTCAGTTTATTGCAAAGAATATTAACGACATGGAACTCCTAGAAAAACTAATTAGAAGTCTAAAAAACAATGGCTTTACCACTGAAGAAATTAAAAATTTATTTTATGTCTTGAGAGGAAATAAAGAAAAAAGCAGTGTTTCTCCTAAAATTCTGAAGAAGTTTGATAAGTTTAATCAGTCAATATATGACTTCATAGGTGAGATGGGCCTATTATATCAGTATAAAAAAGCACTTGAAAATCAAGGGAAAATAAAAAAGAACTACACGTTAACGGGAATGAGATACTTAGACATATCTAAAATACTATCTAACCTTAAAATAGATAATGCTTTAAAAGTAATAAATGGTAATGAGTCAACCTTTGAAACACTTAAGATGTTATTTAAAGCCAAAAAGATTCATTTATTACCAATAAATATAAACAACCTTTTTCGAACAAGCAATACATCCTTTAGCTATACAGAGGAGATTATAGCAGCGATTATTAATCATTATCCAGAAATATATTCATATGAGCAAAAAAAAGCAATAAAACGAAAAAGGAATCAATTAATAAGCATAACTGCCAAAATAAACAAACTAACATTAGAGGGAAAGCTTAGGAAAGCTAACAAATTAAACAAACAGAAAGATAGAATAGAATCGGAACTAAAAGGAGAAGTCTCTATAGTACTGACTCCAGTTCAGGCTTTGTTAGGGGCTGATGCTTATAAGGCCGTATCATCCGTATACTCCTTAATACTAACGCCAGAAGATGCGCGACTTATAAAAGATAATCCCGGCCCAGCCAGGGCGGAATATAAAAATAAGAATAACCAACGCTTAAAAGAAGCCGTTGAGTATACCAAGTTGTTATTCAAAAGAAAAGAACTATCTATTCCCCCTCTAAATGAGGTACTTCATGTTAATGAGAATACCGATATAAGGGTGTTAGTAGGTAATTTTACAGATTCTGCCAATCTTACCCATGGAGAAAGAGCCGGCACTTGCCTTCGTATAGGCGGTCAAGGTGAAAACCTGTTTCATAACGCCATAACTAATAAAGATTGTTGCCATATAAAATTCGAGGATTCAATAACAGGGGAATACCTTTCAGGTATAACATGTTTTAGAATAGGAAATACCTTGCTCTTTAATGAAGCTAGAGAAATTCTAAATAAAGACATTTTATCCGAGGCTGATTTTATAAAGGCAATAAGAACAATAGCTAGAACTCTGATAGCCAATTCTAAAAAAAGTAGTTATCCAATTGAAAACGTTATTATTTCCAAAACAGGATTATTAAGGAATTATCCTAAAAGTGTCGACTTAAATATAGGTGAAAATGGCGAGACAATAAATAGAATATATAATAATATTAATCCGTCTAATTGTATAGTTCTTGCTACCAGTTCTCCAAATGAGTTCGCCCCACTAAATTTTAATAATGAAGGCTTGCCTTCTTATTTACCTGCTAGAAGAATTCCTAAACAAGTAACAGAAAAAGAAGAATTGATGAGTTATGTTAACCGAATAGAAAGTGTGAAAGATTTACTTAATGGAGTAGATTATCGATTGCTAAAGGGTAAAGTCATTAAACAAGATTTATATTATGCCCTAGTAAATGATGAATGGTATATCTACATTGACACTGAAGGAAATATATTTAGTAACTGTATAGAAGCTGATGAGCGCGCAGTTAAAGAATATCGCGAAGAACTTCAAAAAGTAGAAGAAAAGGTTGAAGAAATGAAAGAGGGAGCGGATAAATGGAGTATGTAGATTTTATCTCTGGAGAAATTCGATCATATGAAAATGGAGTGGGAAAGATTATAAGCAAAGAAGAAGAGTATATCTTTAATGATGATGATTTAGAAAATGGCCCTATAGTAATAGGAGATAAAGTATATTTCCGACCCGAAGAAGTAAACGATATAAAAAGGGCTTTCTTTGTATTTAAAATAGACGATATGAAAAAAGAGGTGTTAGAAAATGAAGAACAACGATAAAATGTATCATATTGGGTTAACCAAGAGTAATTTAGAAGGAGCTAAATACGCACTATTAACAGGTGATCCAGGCCGTGTTCCGGAAATTGCTCAAAGAATTGGAAGGTATAAACGATTAACTTCCAAAAGGGAATATACTTCCTATTTAACTTTAATAGATAATGAAAAAGTTCTTGTTATTTCAACAGGGATGGGAGGACCATCTACTGCCATTTGTGTCGAAGAATTAGCTATGTTAGGTATAGAGTATTTAATTAGAATAGGTACTAGTGGAGGAATGCAACTAGACGTAGAAGCGGGAGATATTGTTGTTGCTCAAGCAGCCATCCGTCAAGAAGGAACATCTAAAGAATACGTACCTATAGAATTTCCAGCAGTAGCTGATTTAGATATTACTAATGCTCTAGTAGAATCTGCTAAAGAATTAAAAATGAAAGTTCATACTGGAGTAGTTCAATGTAAGGATTCTTTCTATGGCCAACATAGCCCAGAAAGAATGCCTGTATCCTATGAATTACAAAACAAATGGCAAGCTTGGCTAAAAGCCGGAACACTATGTAGTGAAATGGAAACATCGGCTCTATATACCGTTTCTTCAGTATTAAAACTTCACGCTGGCGCGGTATTATTAGTAGTATGGAATCAAGAAAGGGAAAACGCCGGCCTGGATAACAAAACAAACTTTGATACATCTAAAGAAATAGACGTTGCCATACTAGCAATTAAAAAACTTATTAGAAGATAATGTGGAGAGGAAATAATGCATGGTAGATAATGTTACACTAGGATTAAAACGGAGGATAAAAAATAACCTAAACGAATTAACTGGCGAAGAATTAGTTATAATTGTCGGAACTTCAGAACTCTCAGACTTTTTGGCACAAGAAATAATCGCTCAAGAAAATCCAGCTATATTACTAAAAAGTCGAGAGAGTATTATTGAAGAATTTTTCACGGAACAAGGGAGGAAATACAAACGTCTAGGAATTTTATATGCCGCCTATTATTGCGCCTCTCATCTTGAGCCTGTATTGTCAATATTTTCAAACTTTGCCATAGTGTTTGATCTAAATCAAGAAGATTTGAGTTTATGTGAAGAAAAATTCGAACAGTTTCTAAATACTGATACTTGTAGTTTCGCTGATAAAATTCACGAAGATTCAATTATCTTCCTTTTAGATACAAAACGGTATAACCTATTCCCCCACCTAAAAGAAAAAACAATTTCAATAAGCGATGAGACTTATAATCGTTTTATAAATGAATACCCAGAAAATACTACCGGATTTTTGTTTATTACGCAATATTTATTAGATAGAGATTTAACAGATAAAATACCTATCAAAGACTTAGTAGACTATTGTAATTATTTGTTGAAGGAAAAAATAAATATAAAGGATGGGAATAAAAGCTACGAGGTTTTATACAATCGTCTAAACAATCTTGATAACATAACGGAGCTAGGAACAGATATCAGTTGGCCTGTAACTAAATTGAGTTTAAAATTTTTTAATGATTACGACTTGCTTGTATGGAAAATATACCAAAAAGGATATATTATAGATGCTTATTGCTTGTTTTGCTTTCCACTAATTAATCCTATCCAACTAAAACAAGACTTATTAAGAGTCATTTCTTCTAAAGAAGCAACTTTAGAATACAAAAAAAGTATATTGACAGAACATACAAACGACATAAAATATACTAACTTTCTTGATGATGAAGAACTAGTAAGAAGCCTAGCAGAAAATGATTGCTTGGAAATAGTATTTACTCTTTATCCCTATTATGTTATTGAAAAACACTATGAAATAATAAAAAAAGCTATCATTGAAGGTAAAGCCCAAACTTTTTTGAGTCATATTGGGAAACATTTGGAATTTATCCCATCTTCAATCCTCCAAGCAATGATAGATAATCAACTTATAACGAAGGTTACTGGAATAAAAATAGATGAAAAGTGTGGTAATAATGAATTAAGTAATCAAATATATATTTTATTAGATAACGATATCGAAATTGAAGCAAATGTTTCTGATTACGCATTTGTTGGTACCGCGCTATTTGAGAAACTAGTAGAGAAAGAAAAATGGGATATACTTTGTCATCTGGATAGCGAATTAATTGCTAGAGAAACAGTAGATTTTGTTAAAGGAATAAACAGCAGTGTACTATTTGCAACAAAAATGATAGATAGTCACTCAAGATATGTTATAGAACACCCGGATATTCTTGATGCTATTGTTCAAAACGATGTTTATACAGCTTTGTTGATAAATAAACTAAATCATGATGAATATATGGAAGATTTATACTCGGATGAATTATTCAACAAACTGAAAAATTATTTTCATCGGAAGTATAACTTCGATTTAGAAAAACTAGAATTGTTAGAAAGACAATGCGGTCCTACTATAATTCGCTACATTGACAATGAAAACATTGGAGCATTATTAGAATTACCCAAAGAAACAATTGCGAAAATCATCGCCTTATTTCCAAAAGCTCGGTTTACTATGGATGAACTACGTTCCTCTTATGATTCACTAGTTCAATATTCCTTTGCTCAAAAAAGACCAAAGCAGTGTTCCTTATTTGCTAATTTAAAACAAGCTATTCAAGCTAATAATATGGAAATAATCAATGATTGTAAACAAGAGCTATTAAACTCTATCACTCCAGATGCATATATAAAATTTCGTATAAAAAAAGCTAAGGAAAAAGTAATTATTCCAGAAGAATCTTTACTAGAATTTCTGAATAATACTATTAGTGAAATACTGCTTGGAAATAACGTCGCCGAAAAATTAGACTTACTCCACAGTATATTTATTGAGTACGTAGGAATAGAAAGAAAAAAATATCATAATTATCACTTTTTCGAAAAATTACATATTGACTATGCTAATCTTTATCAAGCAATAATTGAAGCGGTAGCCAAAGAAGATAACGATAGTTTAAATAGTATATATAACAAATATCTAAAAAGATATCTAACAAACTCGTTCTATAAAAGAGTAGCAAAAAGATTTGGAGAAAATGCATATAATCCGGATCCTGAAGAACTAATAAAAGAATTATATGTTGATATAGCAGACCCTGAAAAGAAATCATCTGCCCTAATTTTTTTACGATTCTTAACCGATTACATATGTGAACGAAAAAAATCTGATGAGATTAAAAAAGTAGAGTTTGGAGAAGAACTAAAAATACCATATTACTTAGATAAAAGAAGCTTAGAAAGAGCAATAGAAAAAGAAATAATACTTGGAGGAAACTATTATATAAAAGAAGAAACGAGTGAAATAAAAATTACAAAATTATTGGCTCAAAGACTTCCAACCGCAATAGATGCGGAATATACCTCTGAATCTTCTTCAAAAAAAGAGAAACTCAAAGAATTATTTGGAAATCAAGATTTTTTAGAACTATTATTCAATTATTTGAAAAGACCTGATATTTATAGTCCATACTTAAGTAAAATTATAGTTGATAGATTTAATGAAAATAATCAAAGTTTTAGAGAAGTAATTTATCAATTAAAGAATAGTGGACAAATTCCAGAAATAGGAGACTATCCACCAATTCAGGTCTTGAAAAATACAAAAATCTATGATGGAACTTCGGTTTATGACTATTTAAACAACCTATTTTCTGTAGATGCCTTTTACATGTTAAGAGAATTTGCAAGTATAGATGGTTATGTTACTATATTTAAGGAATTGATACCTATCATAATAAAATGCGGAAAAGAAATAATAAAAGATCGTGAAGTAATCGTTCGAACCGGTATAAATGAAAAGAAGAGTGTTTCTAAGGCAATACTAGATAGCTACTTAAAAGATATAACAAACTATTATCTAGAGATTAATGGCAGTCTAGTTCTGTTTGCTAAAGAATTATACAAACAATTGACCACAATCTACTCATATAATGAAGAACGTCTAGCTCGATACCTTCTAACGGGAACAATAGATAGCCTATTACCAGATGAAAAAGAGGCTGTTCAAAAACTAATGAAGAGCTATGTCTCAGACCACAAAATTGTTGCTAAGTATAGAGAATCCGAATCAATGGGCGAAACCATTATTGAAGTGGTTGATAAGACCAGAGAAGCAAATAGAGTGTACGTAGCTGATAAAACAGAAATGGATCCTTACGAAATATTGGCAAACTTAGATTTAGAACTACTAATTAAAAGTGTATTAACGAATGATAGTTTATATCAACAACTACTAAAAGTAGCTAAAACCAAAAAAATTTGTTCTATTCCACCAAGTATTAATCGATTAATGGAATCATTAGGAATAGATATGCAAGTAGGGGCATCAGATATAGCGGCCTTTATAAGCAATTTTGCCAACGTTATTGAAGCTGAGAAAGAAGTATATAGAAGGGCCGAGAAAGAAGTACCAGATGAAATACCTTTTACAATGTACAATATTTTAGCAGAGGCAGCTAGCTTCGGAGCTTCATCCTCTGTATATGCGCAAATACTTGGAAAAGAGGATGCTAGACTAATAAAAGGAAATCCTAAACCCAATCCAGCTATTTATAAATTAAAAAATAACGAACGTCAAAAAGAGGCGGTATGTTTAGCGCTAGAATGTTTTAGAAGACAAGGCGTAACCGTTCCTCCACTTCGAAAAGTATACAATACTTCATCTGGGAAAGAATTAAAGGCAGCTTGCGGTAACTTTACTAATCCTTATACTTTAACTCATGGTGAAAGAAGTGGCTCTTGCATGAGAATAGGTGGAGTGGGAGAAAGCCTCTTCTACTTCGCTTTACGAAATATAAATGGCTTCCATATTAGTTTTGAAGATCCCGAAACTGGTAAATATGTTTCCCGTGTTACTGGATTTAGAAATGGTAATACCGTCTTCTTAAATGAACTTCGTAATAGTTGTATTGATAAATATAATGATAAAGATGTATATGAAGCATGCCGTCAAATGGCTCAAGATCTTATTGAATTAAGTAAAGACAGTGCATACCCAATCGAAAATGTTGTTATTAGCAGTGACTATGCAATGCAACATAGTGGCTTAAAAAAAGTAGATTTAAATGTTAATAATATTAAGGAGGGGCTGTATGAGGGGAAAAATGAATTCTATAGTGACGTTACAGGAGTTGCTATAGTGCTAGCTACGACTAGTACTAGTGCTTTTGCGCCAGTTAAGCTAGATAAAAGTCAAGTACCTCTATATCCTACTCTAAGAGGAGAAATTAAAAAAATCATAGATGCCCCCAAAATGTTAGAATCAATTAACCGAGTAATATCTATTCAAGCCTTAAATGAAGGTAAAACATTAGATGATATAGCGTTAAATGCATATAAAATGAATGATGGCTTTATCGAAGGATATGCTTCAGATGATTGGTTTGCTTATATAAACGAGAAAAAAGAAATAAAATATTGTTCTATAAATATTGATTCACGAGCAAAGGATGAATTGGAAGAATGCTTGAGTAGTTTGAGAAAATCACTTGGAGAGGAGACTGAAACATATGCCATCTGATTATAGAAATTTGGAAAATATATATAACACAATACAATATGGAATTATAACAACATATAACCCATATACAGAGTGTGGGACAATAGCGTCTAATTTGACTGGTAATAATTACATGTTCCTTAGGAAAGATGTAATAACTACTCAAATAGAAATTGGACAAGAAGTTACATTTAGGGCCGAGAAAGATGATGCGGGACGAGACAGAGCTTTTTTCGTAAAAGAATTTGATAAAAATTATTTCTATCAGCAAAAATCAGAAGAAGGACCTGTAAAGACACTGGCAGGGATCAATAGTAATGGTAATAACTAAAAAAGAAAGCGTCCCCAAAGAAATAACTGCTAGAGCTGTTATAATTCATAATGAAGAAGTAATATTATTATATCGTCATAAAGAAAAAGAAGAATACTATGCGTTGCCGGGAGGACACATAGAATTAAATGAAACAAAAGAAGAGTGCCTAATAAGAGAAATAAAAGAAGAACTAAATATTAATATAAGAATAATTAGTTTTTTAGGCATAGTTGAAAAAAAAGGACATATAGATTATATTTATAATTGTGAATATCTTAGTGGAAAACTATTGCTAGGAGGAGAAGAAAAAGAGCAGAATAATCCAAGTAATTACTATGAAATTCACAGAATAAGATTACAAGATATTGATAAATTACCTTTATATCCTGATAATCTAAAAATGATAGAAAAGGCTCTTTTAGAAAGGAATAAAAATGAAAAATAAAGTAATATCAGATACCTTTAAATGGCTATTTATCGGTTTATTAGTATGCTTTGGAATATCCTATTATGTTAGTACTAGTAATGAAATGCTTAATCTAATATATGGAAACAATAAGATAATGATATATATAGTACTAGAACTAGGTTTATGCATAGCACTTAGCTTATTTATAGCTAAACTAAACCCAATAGTTGCCGCTATTTTATACTTACTATACACTTCTTTAACAGGATTATCTTTAACAGGAATATTCATAGTTTACACGCACTCTTCAATAGCCGTAGTATTCTTAGTAACCGCTATAATATTTGGTCTTTTTGCTTTTTTAGGCAAAACTACTAATATTGATTTAAGTAAATGGAGTGTATACCTCTTTATAGCTTTAATTGCTATAATAGTATTAGAAGTGATTAACTTATTTGTTATGAACAACACATTAAATATGATTTTGAGTATAGCCGTTATTCTGTTATTTTCTGCTTATACTGCTTATGACATCAACCGTCTGATTCGTACAGACTATGATTTCCCTAATAAAGGTATCTTCTTTGCGTTTCAACTATTCTTAGATTTTATTAATATCTTTATTAGATTACTAAGTTTATTTGGACGTAGAAACGATTAAGATTCTTTCGAGAATCTTTTTTTTTATCATCACTTATGCTAAAATAATTACGAAAGTGGGTAATATAATGAACGAAGAAAAAGATACAAGTGGTAAATACTTATTAATCGGTATAATACTAGTTGCTATAGTAATAATTGTTGCTATCATATTAATAATTGCTACATCAGATGATGATATCTTCCCAGAAAATAACGAAGAAGTAGTAGAGCAAAAAGAAAAAGAGAAAGATAAACAAAAGAGTATAAATTCTTTCATAAAAGCAATTAGTACAATAAAATATATAGAAGAAAAAGATCTTTATAAAAATGACATCTTAGTTATCGAGAACAAAAATATTACAGATTATTATAATGTCAATACTGGTAAAAAGATATATAGTAGCAATACTAATAATTATAAGTGGTATGGAACATTTGGAATATTCGATAATAGTGACGATTTCTCTGTTATTGATGAAGAAGGCAATGTATTATTTACTGCTTCTGATACTATTTCTTATTATCCAGAGACAAAACTATGGGAATATAGCGATAGTGTTTATGACTCTAATGGACTAGTAGAAGAAAATGCTAGTATTATAGATAATAAGGGATATTACTTAATAGCAGAAAAAAAAGATCAAGTAGTTTTAGAAAATAATAAACTAAAAGCTATTTATTCTTTAAAACTAGATGGTGATGAATATTTTGAAGGTGGAGAACTAAACAGTATTTATTCTGATAAATATGCGTTAATATCTACTTCTAAATACGATATTATAATTGACGCCAATAATGGTAAAGAAGTACATAAAGGTAAAAGAGGAACGATTAAGAGTATAGATGATAATTTGTTTGAAATTGAAAAGAATACATACTATGTAAAAAATGATAAGCTAGCTATAAAAGCAGATGGTACTGATTACAAAACAGAAATATCTAGTAAATTTATTGCAATAGGAAATAAAGTCTACGATACTAATACATTAAGCGAAGTAGATTCCAATACTTTTATCCCTGATAAAGAAGACGCCTTAATTGAATCATTAACAGGTTTAGAATTAACAGAATGTCGCAATGGATATGGCCTAAAATATAAAGGAGAAGAAATCCTCGAGTGTAAATATGAAACAGTCGACTATTTTGACTATAATGTTACTAGATCTCTTATATCTTCTAACAAACTATATGTAATTATATCAATTGATAATTATAGTTATGAAGTATATGACGTTTATAATAAAAAAATAGCACTATATAACGTCGACGATTATGATTATAACAGTCCATTTATCACTTTATATCAAGATGATAATATATTTATATATAACATAATTGATGGTAGCAAAACTCCTAACAATAATGGTGATGACGTTTCCTTGTATGATAATTATTATGCGCTAATATCTGGAAAAAACAGAACCTATTATAATAAAGATTTCAAAGAAATATATCAAAGTACAATAGAAGATTAAGGTTGACAACTTACTAATAAAAAAATATAATCTTCTTGTATGTTATCAAGAGCGGACGAGAGAATCGGCTTTATGACTCCGCAGCAACCTATTAAGTTAGGTGCTAAGACCGACAAAGTGGAATGCTTTGGCTGATGATTGCTATTTATTAGAACAATAAAAATCTTTCAGAGCATGAAAGATTTTTTCTTTTCTTGAAAACATATAAGAAAGAAGGAAAATATATGAAAAAACTATTTACATCAGAAAGTGTAACAGAAGGACACCCTGATAAGTTGTGTGACCTAATATCAGATAGTATCTTAACAGCATATTTAAGAAAAGATAAAGATACAAGAGCAGGAATAGAAACAGTTGCTGGCAAAAACAATATATTTATCACCGGGGAAATAACATCTTCGGCCAAGATAGATATAGAAAAGGTGGTAAAGGCAACTATTAAAAGCATTGGATACTTAGGTAAGCAAGATCTTGATTATAAAACCTGCAACATAATAGTCGATATTTCAAAACAATCAGAAGACATTGCTCTAGGTACTAATGATAATATAGGTGGGGCGGGAGACCAAGGAATGATGTTTGGTTATGCTTGTAATGAAACTCCAGAATTAATGCCACTATCAATTTCCTTAGCACATGCTCTTACTAAACGTCTTACAGATGTGAGAAAAAAAGGCATTATTTCCGGCCTAGGTCCAGATGGTAAAACTCAAGTAACAGTAGAATATAACGATGATAGAATATCAAGGATTGATACAATTATTATTTCTACAGAACATGAAGAATCAAAAGATATAGAAACTTTAAAAACTGAAATAATAAAAGAAGTAATAAATAAAGAAATACCATCTGACCTAATAGATGGCAATACTAAAATTCTTATTAACCCTACTGGCCGTTTTGTAATAGGTGGCCCTTTAGGAGATAGTGGCTTAACAGGAAGAAAGATTATTGTAGATACCTATGGCGGTCACGCAAGACATGGAGGAGGAGCGTTTTCGGGAAAAGATCCAACTAAGGTCGACCGTTCCGCCTCTTATATGGCTAGACATATAGCCAAAAACATAGTGGCCCACCATTACGCTGATAAATGTGAAATTCAAATATCTTATGCTATTGGTATCAAAGAACCAATTGCAGTTAATATAAATACTTTCAATACTAATAAAATCAGTGAAGATGAAATCTTAGAAAAAATACTAAAAACATTCGATTTAACTCCTCAAGGAATTATTAAATATTTAAAATTACGAAACATTGATTATACTAAAACAACAAATTATGGTCATTTTGGCAAAAAAGATTTGCCATGGGAAACCGTTTTAAGCGATTTTTGACAAATACAGATCTTTCGTATATGATATTGGACAGCAAAGGGGAACAATAAAAATGACAGCTATTACACAAAACTGGTTAGAAAACTATCTACGTACTCGCGTTATGACCGGAGGAAATTATACTAAAGGGGTCAGCCCAATTTCAATATTTCCACCCCAAGACCTTACAAGTTATTTTGAAAGAATAGATTTCGCTGATAAAAATGTATTAATATCCTTAGCAGTTCCGGAATGTGTTTTTTTGGCTCGACATTTGGGGGCTAAAAGAGTTGATGCTTTTTATACTTCTGAATTAGAATTATATGGCTACTATTTTCTATTATGGACTAGAAAATATAAAAACTCATTATATCCAGATTTAACTAATCGCAATTATCTTTCAAGACTATTAAAAAGAGTACAAGAAAGAGAAAAGTTAAATACCCAAGAAGAAAAAGATGCGCTAGACTTCTTTATTAAGCACCTCCAAAATGAAACAGATTTTTCGTTTCTCTTTAACTACTATTCAGGCTCACAAACTCTGAGTCTACCATATACGTATTCAAAAGATAAGGCCTCTTTAGAGAGTCCTTCTAGTGTTTTTCAATTTGACTTATCACAAGAACGCCTTCTTCTACCACAGATTTATGATTTAGTAGTACTTAATTCGCCGTCAACAGACAACACTACAGGTGATTATTTAGAGGAGAATAAGGTCAAACTAATGAATCCCTTTAGCGATAGTGCAGTTTTAACACTCCATAATAATGGAGCAAGTACCACCAAGCGCTTCTAATAATTAGTCGGTTTCTTGACTTTATCCTATAATATGTTATTATTATAATCGATAATAATAGACTCTTAGAGGATGGAGAAATATGGATAAGGAAACAAATGTAATAGCTTTATCTCTACATAATAACCCGCTTTTAGATTTGAACATAAAACATAAGTTATATTGTATAATTAAAGACGTTTTTGATATTTTATTTTCTTTCATAGGAATGATTGTAATGCTAATATTTGCTATCATATTGAAAGTATCATATGTAATAACTGGAGATTTTCATCCTATCTTTTTTACTCAAAAAAGAATAGGTAAGAATGGTAAAGATTTTAAAATGTATAAATTTAGAACAATGATTCCAGATGCTGAAATAAAATTAAAAGAACTATTAAAAGAAGAGCCTTATAAGAGCCAATGGAAACAGAATCAAAAATTAGATAATGATCCGCGAATTACAAAAATAGGTAAATTACTAAGAAAAACGAGCCTTGACGAACTACCACAATTTATTAATATATACATTGGTGATATGTCAATAATTGGTCCTCGCCCCTTGGTAAAAGGAGAGTTAGATGATCACAATGGTAATCATGCTGTATACGAAAGTGTAAGACCCGGAATAACAGGTTGGTGGGCTTGCAATGGCAGAAGTGCTACAACATATGACGAAAGACTTGAACTTGAGTATTATTATATTAATAATAGGAATTTTATACTAGATTTAAAATGTATTTATCATACAATTAAAGCAATCTTATTTGGAAAGGGCGCAAAATAATAACAAAAAGACACAATAGTGTCTTTTTCTATATGTAAAATTAAATATTATTTATATAGTATATATCCATCTATATCTAAATATTTGTTATCATATTTCAAACTTAATTCTGTTATATATAAATAAGTATTATTATCTAATTGTATAGGTTGTTTATTACTTATAGAATCATCAATATTTTCTTCTTTATTATTATATATTTCTTCACAGAAACTACTTAAGTCATATTTTTTATTATTAACACTTATTTTTAATTCTTTATAAGTACTAAACGAATACTTTTCTATCTCTTTATAATTTTCAACGTTTATTCTTGTCTCTTCATTCGTATAATATATATAATTATTTTCCTTATCAATATAATTCCCTTGATTAAAGAGTAATTCCTCTAGGTCTTTTTGGGATAAGTATTCAGGATAATACTTACTATCTGATACCATATAATAAATCGATCTTATATTATTAATCTCATCACTTGTTAACTCTTTAAAATCTTTTCCTTCAGGTAATAATTGTTTCAATCTATTTATTTGCATATAATTAGGCAATTCGATTATATTAATATATGGAATAATAAACGTCGGTATAGATAGTATAATACATGGTATTAACACAAACTTGAAGATTTCCCCTTTGTTTATATTTATTAGTATTAATGACGCAATTCCTACTACTATTAATAGTATTCCAAAATATCTAGCAGTTGTTAAACTATAGTCCGCAATTCTTAAATACAGAGAAAAAATTTGTAAAGGGATTAAAGGTATAAATAGCTTTCTTAGTATATTAGCAATCTTATATGGTAACTTATTATTATCATATGATAAAGCCATTAATACAATCGGTATTCCTAAAGATAATAATAAAGCATTAATAGAAAAAGTAGCAGTGTGAGGTAATTCATGTGTTATTATAAGTTTTATTATAAAAATATATATAACTGAAGTAGCGATTAATACTAAAGGCAAAGATACATAGTTTATCAAAACATACATAAAGTTATTTTCTTCTTCTTTGTTTTCTAACGATATTATCAATGCTGGTATAAAATACAAAACAAACAATAAAATTTCCATTTTTACAAAGACTATCTCATCAACTTCAATCAATAATGCCGATATTAAACCTAATATTAGTAATATTCCTATATTTAAAACAAAACCTATTATGCCATATTTAAACAAATTAGTAATAGCACTTGTTAAATACTTAGGCGTTCCCTCCTTGGATTTATTAGCCATCAAAAATAAAATAGTACCTCCTAGTAAAAATATAATGCCGATTAAATATCTTACTAATTCTGTATTCAAAATACATTTACTACTAACTATGCTTATTAAAAGTCCAATAATATAAATAATATCTCTCTTTTTATTATCCTTAGTATATGTTTCTCCTAATACAGTACACATAGCAGTCAAAAATAGTGTAACTATTAGCCTTTGAATAAACTTTGAAGGATCATCTAAATCTATAATTATCATAGTTATAGATATTATTATTAGCAAAATATTAGTAGCCAAGTGATTAAGAATATATACTTTAAAAGTATCCTTTAAACTTTGTAAGAACTTTTTAATCATACTATCACCAATCCAATTATATCATATCATTAACTATTTAGTATTAAGCAAACATATAATAAAAGTTATAAAAAATATTACAGTACATGTTATAATAATTTTAGAATAGGTGAGTAATATGAAATACTTAAAATACTTAAAATACTTTTTGATACTATTATTTATGCCGTGTATAGTATTTGCTAAAAACGAGGTGGATATAAAAGATATACAATTTATAGAAAAAACAGGAGATGTTATTGCAGATAAGAATCCGACTTTTGACGGCTTAAGCATAAAGCTTGATTTGAACTTTTCCAATGTTAACGAAACTGTAAAATATAAAATAATACTAGAAAATACAACTGATGAAGATTTTACCATTGCCACAGATACCCAATATGGTAAAAATGATTATATAAAGTATTTTACATCATTTAAAGACGATTCTAGAGTAATAAAAGCCAATAGTGAAGAAGAAATCATTCTAATAATTTCCTACGTTAAAGACATACCATTTGCAGAATTTGAAAATGGAATATACAATGAGAAGGGCAAAGTGAATATAAACTTCCTAACCAATGAAAAAGAAATAATTGTCCCTATCTCTAAAGATATTAATAATGTAACTTCTGAAGAAGCTAACAATCCGATCACAAGTACTTATAACATAATAATAGTTATAGGGGCATCAATAATAGCAATTATAGTTATAATACTATTAAGACATGGCTTTAAAAAAACATCTTTGTCTATAATTCTAATAGCTTTACTATCAATACCACTTTTTGCCTATGCCCTAAGACAAATTAGGCTAGATATTGAAGCAACAATAGTAATAAAAGATCACTGTTATAGATTTGAGACCAGTCTAGGTAGTTTTGAAGAAGATAAAGAAGTAAAAGAAATATGTATAGATTTTGCTAAAGAAAAAATAGCTGAAGAAATAGCATGGTATTCGAAATCTGGCCGTAGACTGAATGAAGAGGATAAGTTATTAATAGAAATAACTAAAGATTTTTTTAAAAATGGATCATATCTAAGAGTATATGATAATAATAATCAATTATTATTGAACTATACGTATGAAAGTATTCCTAAAATGCTATGTCCAGTTAAGGGTTCGTGTGCTAATGGTGAACTATGGGATATTGTAGAATTGGGCATAAGAGACGAATCAGATGTAAGAATTGAGATTTCTGAAGATCTGAACGTGTATGACTCAAGGGATATTTACCACTTTCAATATGGCGATAAGAATTTTGTAAGAAAATACCAAGGACCATTTATTGAGGATCCGGATATAATCTCAAAAATTAGAAGATTACAAGAATACGATTTTGATGGAATTACTTTTAAGGGATTTGAAATAGACACCCAAGATAATCATTTATATCATGCGATATGGGATGATACTTCGGAAAAATAAGAAGTGAACACTATGAACAACACTTCTTTTTTTTATTGCCTATAATCAAGACATATTTCTGTGATGAACGTATCAAAAATCGTTCTATAACGATTAGTACTATTATCGCAGTTAGTTAATATGATAAAATAAAGATAGAATAGGTGAGTAATATGAAATACCTTAAATACTTTTTGATGCTATTATTTATCCCCTTTATAGCTTTAGCTAAAAATGATGTAGAAATAAAAAGCGTTTCTTTGATAGACAAATCAGAAGAAGTGACGGAATTAGAAAAAGCTAATTATAACGGATTAAAACTAGATTTCAGTCTTAAATATATAAATAAAAACGATTTTGCCAAGTACAAAGTAATAATAAAGAATAATAGTGATAAAGACTATGAAGTAGATAGTCAAACCACGTTTAACGATGGTGAATTCATCAAATACGAATACACAATAGACAATAATAAAAAAGTATTAAAAGGAAATGACGAACTAACCATGTTTATTATTATTACATATTTCAAAGATGTAGACGATAGTAAGTTTATAGATGGCAAATACAATGAAAAAAACAATGTATACATTGAATTATCAAATGATAATATTATTGAAGAGGGAGAAAAGGACATAATAAGTTTTGTCACTAACCCCGAGACTAATGCTAACGAAGAAATAGTATTCATTGCTATTAGCGCAATACTATGTATATTAATAATAATATCCCTTAAAGATATCAAAACTAAAACCTTTATGTTGATAATAGTTCTTTTATCAACACCTATCTTCGTTAACGCTTTGGAAAAAATAAAAATAGATGTTGAAACATACATAGAAATAGATAAGAATAGTACTATGTATATTAAAACAAATGATTGTGATAAAAACACTTATCAAGAAATAGAACACTTTTTTGATTACATGTATATAACAGACATGACATTTAGGGAATTCATTAACTCTTCTAAGTATAACGAATTGACACCATCTGAAAAAAATATTTTTATCGAATTTTTTGAAAATCCTAATTACGTAGGAGGAAGAGAAATAACCTTTGAATATTACGAATTAAAGACATGCGATGATTTCCTTGAGATGCCTAAAAATGCTTCCGAAGAAGAAATGGATGCCTTATACGAAAACTATAATACTTGTCGAAAAAAATATCTTATCGAAGATATAAATCTGGACAGTAAAATTATTAGCAAAAAGAAGGGCTTTTACTTTTTTAAAAATGATGGAGTATGTTTGCAATAGTATAGACAGTACGCTGTTTGATTAAAGGCTTTATTAAAGCCTTTTTTAATATTATTAATTAACACAAGAAATATCTCTTAGCATATGATATACTAATATAAGAAGAGTAGTGATATCAGTGGGCGGTTGATACAATGACCAAAAATAATTATCCTAAGTATAGCGTCATAATGGCAGTTTATTACAAAGTTAATCCTAATCACTTGAAAGAAAGCATAAATAGTATTTTAAAACAAACCTACACACCATCTCAATTTATAATAGTAAAAGATGGTATGTTAACAAAAGAACAGAATGAAGTAATAGAAGATTATAAAAAAGACAGCATTATAGAAACGATATCTATTGAAAAAAACCAAGGATCTGGAAATGCTTATAACCAAGCAATTGATAAATGCAAATATCCATATGCGGCTATAATGGATTCTGATGATATAGCAGACAAAAAAAAATTTGAAAAACAGATAAAATATATATCAACTCATCCAGATATAGATGCAATTGGAACAAATGCAATAGAATTTTTAGGCAAAAAAGAAAATGTAGTATCAACAAGAATTATGCCAGAAAAAAACGAAGATATAATAAAGTTTGGTCATGCGAGATGTCCTATGATTCAACCTACAGTATTATTTAAAGTTGATTCGGTAAAAGCAGCTGGCTCATATCAGCATAGTCCTTTAACTGAAGACTTTGATTTATACATTAGAATGATTATGAAGGGATGTAAGTTTTATACGTACCAAGAAGTATTATACTATATAAGAACTAATGAAGAATTCTTTAGAAGAAGAGGAGGACTAAAATATTTAAAAACCATTCTTGATTTTAAATATAAATGGTATAAAAAAGGATATTTTACCTTTTTTCAGTTTCTAAAGACATCTATATCTTCAATAGCGGTTTCGCTAATGCCTAATAAAATGCGCGTACTAGTTTATAAAAAAATCTTGAGAAATTAGGTGATTATCTTGACTATATTACATATTATAGACGTTATGGACACCCAAAGTAACGGAGTGGCGATAGCGGTAAAAAACTACGTTGAATATGAAAGCCGATTTGAAAATACCGCTATGTTTTGTTTAAACTCTAAACCCAAAACCAGTTCTAAATTATATGGTTATAAAGATTATAAAACAATAGAAGAACTTCCCGAGCCATTCAATAAACCTGACCTAGTAGTATTCAACGAAGTATACAAACCAAAGTATATTCGATTGTATAAAGAATGCTTAAAAAGAAACATTAAGTACATAATAATTCCCCATGGTTGTTTAGTTAAGGGAGCTCAAAAAAAACATCGTTTCAAGAAAATAGCTGGCAATATCTTGCTTTTTAACAGATTCATTAGAAATGCAAATGGGGTTCAATTTTTAAATGAAAGTGAGAAAAAAAACACCCATTTTCATATAAAAAAAGACATAATAGCGGGAAACGGCATTACACCATCTGCCTATAGAAATAATAATGATGGTGACAATAAGGATTTAGTATACATAGGAAGATATGAAGTAAAACATAAAGGACTTGATCTATTAGTAAAAGTATGCGCTAAAAACAAAGAATGGTTTCAAACGAATGATATAAAAATACAATTATATGGGCGCGACAATAAAGAAGAGATAATAAGACTAAATGAACTTGTAGCTTGCCATAATGTTAAAGATATTATTATAATTAATAAACCAGTATATGGAATAGAAAAAGAGCAAATATTGAAAAAAGCCTATGCTTTTATTCAATGCTCTAGATATGAAGGACAACCGATGGGAATAATCGAGGCTTTATCAGCCGGAGTTCCTTGCATAGTAACTTACGGAACTTACCTGGGAGAATATATTCGTGATAATAAGTGCGGTATTGCCTGTCATTTTGACGCGAAGGAAGTTTTTGAGGCTATATCTAAAATGACGGATGATAATCAAACAAGGAATTTGTTTGCTAAAAACAGCTATGTCAAATCCAATAAAGACTTTGAATGGAATGCTGTTGTTCTAAAAACAATTGAAAAGTATAAAAAAATAATAAAAGGTGATTAATATGATTTTTAATATAATTTTAGTTCTATTTATGATTGTTTTATACTTTTTTGTATGTGCTTCAAGACGCGTATCAAAGCAGAAAAAGGAAAAAATATTCTTAAAAATATCATTTTTTATTATCTTTATTCTAATGGCAACAAGAACATTTAGCACGGGTACCGATACAATAATGTATGTAAATAAGTTTGCCAGCCTTTCTTACAGCAAATGGAATTCTACGATATTCGGTGGTTATTATGAACCACTATATGTAATCTTTAATATCTTGTTGAGTTACATCAGCAACAGCCCGCGTTTATTAATAGTTGTAATCAGTGCTTTTATTAGTTACTCTTTTTATAAATTCATTAAGGAGAATTCCGAGAACTATTTAATTAGTGTTATTATGTTTATATGCTTGTTATTCTTTTACGGAGCTATGAATACACTAAGACAATACATGGCGATGTCAATAGTACTTCTTGGTTTCTCTTTTGTAAAAAACAAAAAATTAATACCATATGTATTCACAGTAATTATAGCGAGCTTATTTCATTCTACAGCTTTAGTTGGTTTCCTATTATATCCTTTATATAATATTAAATATACAAACTTTAGAATTATAATAATCTTCATTGCTGCATTTTTAACTAATAGATATGTTTTACTTATCACTAATACTATATATAAAATGATGGGGAAACCGAACTATTACGTAAATAGGGTAGGAATGGAAAACATAGCTAACTTGATATTAATGGTAGTATATTTAACAATCTTTTTGTTTAGTTTATATGAAGTAAAAAAGTATAAAACCAATAAGAAAGAAAACGATTTTTATTTATATATTTTTATCATGGCTTCGGCTGCCAGTTTAGTAGCTGCTAATATGAATGTATTATCAAGAATTACTGATTATTTTGCTTGTTTCTCAATTATATGTCTACCCAATATAATAGAAGATAATATAAAAAGAAATGATACGAAATCTTTTGTTAATGGTATTTTGGTATTTGCACTATTAACGTATTCAAGTGTAATAATACATTTTCGTCCAGAATGGAATACGGCATATAACTATAAGAGTATAATAACCAATAGAGAATAATAAAATATGAGGAGTATTAGGGTATGAAAAAGAAAAATATAGCACTTTTAAATACAATTACCAGTTTGATACTACAAGTATTAACGCTTATAAACGGTTTTATCATTCCTAGAATAATACTTGTATATTTTGGCTCAGAAGTAAATGGCCTAGTATCTTCATTAACAAAATTTTTAAGTTACATCGCTTTGCTAGAAGGAGGAGTAACCGGAGTCGTAATGGCAAATTTATATAAGCCGTTAACTGATAAAGATGAAAACAAGCTGAGTTCAGTAATAAATACTACTAGAAGATTCTACAAAAAAATTGCTTATATATTCCTTATATATTCCCTTCTTTTAGCGCTTCTGTATCCCGTGATATTTAAAACACATTTCTCTTATTCATATGTTTTATGGTTAACACTCATTTTATCTATAACATCTTTTATACAATATTGCTTCTCTTTAACTGCTAAAACCCTATTAAATGCTGATAAAAAAGTATATATCGTTTCAATTACTCAATCGATAATACTAATCGCGAATATTATATTATCTATTGTAGCTATTTCTATATATCCTAGTGTTCATATTTTAAAATTATTATCAGCCATTATCTTTTTGGCTCAACCAATAATTTTTAATTATTTTGTTAACAAAAATTACACATTAGACCAAAATGCCAAAGACGACCCAAACTTATTAAAGTCAAGATGGGATGGTTTCTCTGTTCTAATAGCGGGATTTATACATACTAATACAGATGTTTTATTATTAACCATTTTTACCAATTTAAATACTGTTTCGGTTTATAGCATCTATGCTTTAGTGGGAAGTGGATTAAGAACTATTTTAAGCTTTTTATCAAATGGGATTAAACCATCTATCGGTCAACTATATGCAAAAGACAAATATGAAGAACTCAATAAGAGATTTGATATATACGAATACTTAAACTTCTTTTTGGTCTTTTTATTCTTTTCGGTTGCTTGTCTACTAATCGTACCATTTGTAATGATTTATACCAAGAATATTACTGATGCCGACTACTACCAGCCAATTTTTGGAATAATAATCATGCTTGCGGAAGGTTTTTATTTAATAAAGAATCCTCATGTAGATTTAGCATACGCTGCTAATAAATTTAAAGAAATAAAGATCCCGTGTTACATTGAAGCGGGAATTAATATAATCGTATCACTAATACTAATCAAACCGCTTGGTTTGATTGGAATTGCAATCGGTACATTGGCAGCAATGATATATAGAATGATATTCCATATCTGGTATACCAATAAAGCCCTAATAAAAAGACGACCAATTACGTTTATTAAGAAAATGTTATCATTTGGATTTTTTACAACTGTAGGAATTATTATTTGTAAATCTTTAATTCCTAACGTTAATTATAATCTACTGAACTGGTTATGGCATGGAATAGTATATATAATCATTCTTGGTATATTGTATCTAATCAATAGTTTATTATTTTATAAAGACGAATTAAAGAGTATAAAAGAATACTTAGAATAATAGAGGATGAAAAATGAAAAAAATAAGTATAGAAGAGTTGAAAAAAATCCAAATTAATATCCTGGATTATGTTGATCAATTCTGCAGAAAAAACAAGATTAATTATTGGTTAAGCTATGGCTCATTGCTTGGAGCGGTAAGACATAAGGGATACATACCTTGGGATGATGACATAGATATCGGCATGTTAAGAGATGATTATGAAAGATTTATAGCCATATTTAATAAGAAGAACAATAAATACAGAGTATGCGATTATTCAATCGATCACGATTGGCCACTTCCTTACGGTAAAATACTTGATACAACAACTTTAATGTATGAGCCAGACAAAAAAAGTGGTATTACTACAGCAGTATTTGTAGATTTGTTTATTTATGACGATGCCCCTAATAATAAGCAAAAACTAAAAAGGGCCTTTAAAAAAAGAACAATATATAGAAAATTACATCTTTGGCAAACGTACAAAGAAGCATATAATCAAGAAAGAAAAAAATATAATTTTATTAGATATCCAATTCATTTATTCCTTCAACTCTTTCCTAAGAATTATTTTTTGAAGAGAATATTGAAAATAGAAGTTATGTTTAGAAATAATGCTTCAAACAAGGTTGCATCTATATCTGATCAAGGGAACTACGTATTTGATAAGAATGTACTAGAAGAATTGACGGAATTAGAATTTGAAGGCAAAAAGTTTTACGCTCCTCAAAACTATGACCTGGTATTGAAAACTTTTTATGGTGACTACATGAAATTGCCACCCAAAGAGAAGAGAGTATCGCATCACAGATTTGAAGCCTATTATAAAGAATAAACACTATCGTGAAGATAGTGTTTATTCTTTAAACAATTTTAATACTAAATCCAATCTTGAGGGCTGTTTAACATAACCCATATCCAGCTCTGTCTCTATCGGAGGAACAG
>JAEEGL013031386.1_pt1 | contig 28585 bp, 24 predicted proteins | sample 9134231 | NCBI WGS metagenome assembly JAEEGL01 (sample SAMN16246548, study PRJNA631951) | gut metagenome | biome: gut microbiome; feature: rumen; material: fiber-attached | host: Bos | place: Iran: Karaj | collected 2018-10 | reverse complement strand
TCATGACCAGAGAGGCAACCTCGGCAATGGGGTAGGACCACCACACCAGGTCGCTGTTTCCCGCGGAGCTGCCGAAACGGGCCAGAAGGTAGGCTGCCGGGATCAGAAAGATCAGCTGCCGGACGATGGAGTTGATCATGGAGTAGATGGACTTTCCCAGCGCCTGGAAGGTACTGCCAAGGGCGATGCAGGCGCCGGCGAAGGAAAAACTGAGAGAAATGATCCGCAGGCAGGGAGCGCCGACCGACAGCAGCGTATCAGAAGCACTGAAGATCTTCAGCAGCAGATGAGGCACGGTGAGGAACAGGATCATGCCAACGAGCATAATGCAGGAAGCATAGATGACGCTTCGCCGGATCGTTTCGGTGAGGCGGGAGCGGTTCTGGGCGCCGTAATTGTAGGCTACGATGGGAACTACTCCGTTGTTCATGCCGAATACGGGCATGAAAATAAAGCTGTTGATCTTGAAATAGATCCCGAAGGCTGTGGCTGCGGTTTCGTGGGCGGAGTGATAGACGATCAGGATCTTGTTCATCAGGAACGTCATCACGGAACCAACCGCCATCATGATCACCGAAGGAAGTCCGATGGCATAGATGCTGCCGATCAGACGCCAGTTGGGACGGAATCCCCGGAACTGAAGATGAATATCGTGGTTTCTGGTAATATTGAAATAAACGGCAAGTACGCAGGCACAGCATTGTCCGATAACTGTGGCTACAGCGGCACCGGCGACGCCCATCTTAAAAACGAAGATGAACACAGGATCCAGGATCACATTGATAATAGCGCCGAGCCCCTGCGTGTACATGGAGAACAGAGACCTTCCGGTGCCCTGAAGGAGTCGCTCAAACATTACCTGACCGAATATGCCAAGAGAACAGCCGCATACGATCCGCAAATAGCTGTTTCCCAGACGGACGATCTCCTCCACATTTGTCTGGGCGCGGAAGAAGACGTTGCTCAGCGACAGCCCCAGAGCTGCGGTAATGACAAAGCCGACGAAAGCCAGGAATACGCCGTTGATGGCGACCGCGTCAGCCCGCGTCTGCTCGCCGGCTCCCAGAGCCCGGCCCATCAGAGCGTTTACGCCGACGGCCGTTCCGGTGGCCAGGCCGATCATCAGCTGCTGGGCCGGAAAGGCCAGGGATACGGCCGTCAGAGACTGTTCGCTTACCATGGACACGAAGACGCTGTCCACGATATTATACAGGGCCTGCACCAGCATGGAGGCGATGATAGGAAGGGACATGTTCCATATGAGTTTGGAAATGGGCATGACGCCCAGTTTGTTCTGCTGCATGGCGATCGATCCTTTTTCAGACTTGTGGGGGCTGAGACTCTATTCTAACATGAAGAAGCGCGAAAGGAAAGCGCCGAAAAGACGGTTTTGCCCGCTTTTCGGCGCTAAACTTCGTCAAAACAGAGAGCTCAGAGGGACTGGAAGAACGCCCGGATGGCTGACTCGCCGCTCTGGACACTGCCTTGCGCGAATCCGTCCCTCCCGCCGCCTCGACCCCTGAGGGCGGCGTTGAGAGACTTGACAAGATCCCGGATGTCCTGACCGGGATGGATGACGGCATACTTGAAAGATTCCCCGTCTCCGGCGAAAACGGCACAGAGCCCGCCGCAGGTGTCGCTGACGGCAGCGGCCAGTCTGCGGACCGCGTCGGAAGAGAGCGGCCCAGTAATGAGCAGTACGTCTCCCCTGCCCCGGTATTCTTCGGCGGTGCGGCGGAAGGAGTCCTCCTCCAGCTCCGCGCACCTGGCACGGCAGTCCAGAAGCTCCTTCTGAAGCCGTGCCACAGCGGGGGCTGTTGCTGCCGGTTTGACAGAAAGGGCCTGGCTGATCTGCAGATTCTGCTCCCAGCAGGAGGCCAGATACGCCAGTGCGCGGCGGCCGCAGACCAGTTCCAGCCGTACGCCGTCCCGGAACTTCTGGCAGGAGAGGAATTTAACCAGCCCGACCTGCCCGCTGCGGGATACATGCGTGCCACAGCAGGCGCATCTGTCGGCACCGGGGAAAGAAACGATGCGGACGTCTCCCGCCAACTCTTTTTTACTGCGGTAAGACAGGGCTTTCAGCTCCTCCGGCGACGGCCATGTGACAGAGAGGTCGTGGTTTTCCCAGATATACCGGTTTGCCCGGTCTTCAATTTCCAGGACCTGCTCCCACGTGATGTCGGCGTTGTAGTCAATGATGACGGTGTCGGAGCCAAGATGGAAGCCGGTATTATCGCAGTGAAAGGTGCTGCACAACATGCCGCTGACGATGTGCTCACCGGAGTGCTGCTGCATGTGGTCAAAGCGGCGATCCCAGTCGATCTCTCCCCGTACAGTCTCTCCGGCTGTCAGGGGGGCGGTGCAGGTATGGGTGATCACGCCGTTTTTCTCATGGACATCCAGGACCTTTGCTCCGCCCAGTATGCCGTGGTCGGCAGGTTGCCCGCCGCCTTCCGGATAGAAGGCAGTCTGGTCCAGCACCACGGCCCAGCTGTTTTTAGCCGGCTCGCAGGAGAGTACGACGGCATCGAATGTCCGGCAGAAAGCGTCCTCGTAGAACAGTTTGACGGTCTCCATAGGGGCCTCCTTTTCAGAATGATCACAGGGGCGGGCAGGATGCCCGCCCCTGTGCGGGGATGTTTTCGCGGAATTACTCTTCCACATCGCCCACCAGAGCGATATGAAGCTCATCCAGCTGCTTCTGCTCCACAGCAGATGGAGCGCCCATCATCACATCCTGGGCGTTCTTGTTCATGGGGAAAGGAATGATCTCGCGGATGGAACTCTCTCCGGCCAGCAGCATGACCATACGGTCCACACCGGGAGCGATCCCGGCATGGGGCGGTGCGCCGTAGCAGAAAGCGTTATACATGGCAGGGAATTTCTTTTTTACATCCTCTTCGCCAAGACGGACCATCTCAAAGGCCTTGATCATGATCTCCGGGTCATGATTTCGGACGGCGCCGGAACTCAGTTCCACTCCGTTGCATACCAGATCATACTGGTTGGCGTAGATATCCAGAGGATCGAGCTCACCGCGCTCGGCTTTCAGAAGGGTCTCCAGACCGCCGCTGGGCATGGAGAAGGGATTGTGACAGAACTCCAGCTCACCGGACTCTTCGCCGATCTCGTACATGGGGAAATCCACGATCCAGCAGAACTCATAACGCTCTGTGTCCATATGCCCCTCGCAGGCGGCGCCGAGCTTGTTGCGCAGGACACCGGCGGCCTTCTGAGCGGATTCCTTTTTCCCCGCCGTGACGCCTACAAATGCGCCGGGTACCAGATTGAGCTGCTCCACCAGACGAGCCTTGCAGCCGCCCAGGAATTTGGCGATGCCGCCTGCGAGCTCGCCGTTTTCGTCCAGCTTGAACCAGTAAGGCTTGTTTGCGGTCTGGACCTCCACCTCCGTGCAAAGCTTATCGATAGCCTTCCGGGCCAGCTTGCAGTCCTTTACCACCACGGCTTTGACGACTTTACCGTCGATGGATTCGAACCCGCAGCCGCGAACGGTCTCGCTGATATCCTGGCAGACCAGGTCGATCCGCAGATCCGGCTTGTCAGATCCGTAGAGATCCATGGCATCATTATAGGCGATCCGACGGAACGGAGCGGAGGAGGCGACATTATAGGTGCCGTACTTGGCAAAGATAGGAGGAAGGACATCCTCCAGAACAGCGAATACGTCGTCCTGGGTGGCAAACGCCATCTCCATATCCAGCTGATAGAACTCACCGGGAGAACGGTCGCCGCGGGCATCCTCGTCGCGGAAGCAGGGAGCAATCTGGAAATAACGGTCGAAGCCGGAGGTCATCAGCAGCTGTTTGAACTGCTGGGGAGCCTGGGGCAGAGCGTAGAACTTGCCGGGATGCTTCCGGGCGGGAACCAGATAGTCACGGGCGCCTTCCGGGGAACTGGCGGTGAGGATGGGGGTGGTGATCTCCAGAAAACCGTGGGCAGTCATGGCAGCCCGAAGAGCGGACACCACCTGGCAGCGAAGGATGATGTTGTTTTTTACCGCGGGATTTCGCAGGTCCAGATAGCGGTATTTCAGGCGGGCGGTCTCGTCAGCCTCCCTGCTGCGGTTGATCTCGAAGGGCAGGCTGTTGTAGCGGCACCGGCCGAGGACCTCGATCCTGTCGGGAACCACTTCGATCTCGCCGGTGGGCAGCTTGGGGTTCTTGCTGGAACGCTCACGGACAACACCTTCCACGGAGATGGTGGACTCCTTGTTGATCCCGCGGATGGCGGCCATCATGTCCTCGGTCTCCACCACTACCTGGGTAGTGCCGTAGAAATCCCGCAGCACCACGAATGCGAAGTTGCTGCCGACCGTACGGACGTTCTCCATCCAGCCGACAAGTTTCACCCGCTTGCCTGCGTCGCCAAGGCGCAGTTCATTGCAGGTATGCGTACGCATTTGCATCATGTTCGTCTCTCTCCTTTTCGGATATGATCATATCCTGTATATTTTATAAAGTATTATACGAGTTGTATTTCCGCTCACTTTTCCAGGATCACGGCGCCGCTGTTTTTCTCAGCCAGACCGGCCCGGATCCGGGCAAGAGTCGCGTCAAAATCCAGTTTGGTCTGCTCGCCGGAGACCATATCTTTGCAGCTGACCAGATTCTGGGCGATCTCGTCATCTCCCAGGAAGATCACATAGGGGATACCCTGCCGGTCGGCATAGTTCATTTTGGCCTTGAATTTTTTAGCCTCGGTGTAGAGCTGAGTGCGGACGCCGGCAGCACGAAGGGCTGTGGAAAGGGCGACAGCCGGCGCCAGGTCGTCGGTCATGGGCAGCACCAGCACGTCGGCGGGAGCGGTGGGCAGGCCGGGGTTCAGCATACCCTGCTCGCCAAGCACGTAGAAAAGGCGGGTCAGGCCGATGGAGATGCCAACGCCGGGAAGCTGCTTGTCGGTGTAATACTCGGCGAGGTTGTCATACCGGCCGCCTGAGCATACGGAACCGATCTCCGGATGATCCAGAAGCGTTGTCTCATATACTGTGCCGGTATAGTAATCCAGACCGCGGGCGATAGTAAGATCCACGGCGAAATGGTCTTCCGGCACCCCGAAGGCAGCCAGATACTTCACGACCGTCTCCAGTTCCTCCACACCTTGGTCAAAGACCTCGTTTCGGCCTGCATAGCCCCGCAGTGCGGAAAGGACCTGTTCGTTGCTTCCGGAAATCGAGATAAAGTCCAGGATTTCCCGGGCCTGCTCCGGAGTGAGGCAGCAGTCGTCCGTCAGGCAGAGACGGACGTTTTCCTGACCGATCTTATCCAGCTTATCCACGGTCCTCATGATCTCCGGGCACTTTACGGAGAGCCCCAGCATGGCATAGAAGCCGTTGAGGATCTTCCGGTTGTTGACCCGGATCTGGAAGCGTTTCAGCCCCAGGGTCGTAAAAGTCTGATAGATGATGGCGGGAATCTCCGCTTCATTGACAACATCCAGCTTTCCGTCTCCGATCACGTCGATATCGGCCTGATAAAATTCCCGGAAGCGGCCCCGCTGAGCGCGCTCTCCCCGGTACACCTTCCCGATCTGATAGCGGCGGAAAGGAAAAGCCAGCTCATTGTAGTGAAGAGCTACATACTTGGCCAGGGGGACCGTCAGATCAAAGCGCAGACTCAGATCGGCGTCACCCTTCGTGAAGCGGTAGATCTGTTTTTCCGTATCACCGCCCCCTTTGGCCAGCAGGATCTCACTGGCTTCGATCAGGGGGGTGTCCAGCGGGGTGAAACCGTACAGAGAATAGGTGCGGCGGAGGATCTCCATCATCCGCTCCATCTGCTGCTGAGGCTGAGGCAGAAGTTCCATAAATCCGGACAGGGTCCGGGGCTTCAGTTTCTCCATAAGAAAACTCCTTTTGTCTGATTCGCTTCCCGGCGGGAGGCTGCGGCCGGGAAGCCGGGATGGAAGGGGAAATTCCGGCAAAAAAGAACGCTCTCGCCCCCTGCTTGGGACGAGAGCGCCGGAACGCTTCGTGGTGCCACCCAATTTCAGCCTGCCGGGGCAGACCCTTTCAGACCTCTTGCGGTACGGGAGGCCGGCCGTGGACGTTTCCGTCCCCGCTCAAAAGCTGTCTTTCCTCCTCCTTCCGCGGCACGCTTTCAGCCTTGGCGCGCCTCTCTGTGTGCGGTGGTGCGGATCTACTCCTGCTTTGTCATCGCGGTGCACTTCTAAAAAAGCATTTTATGAAAAACCGCAGAAAAAGTCAAGCGGTAAAAGGCTTATCCTTGGGGTTGACGATGTCCCGCCAGTCCAGATCGCCCCGGGCAAGTCCCAGAACGAGCATTTCGGCGGTAGCTACGTTGCTGGCGAAGGGGATGTTGTTCTGATCGCACAGACGGGCGATATAGAGAACGTCCTCATGAGGGGGCTTGTTGCTGGGATCGTTGAAGCAAAGGACCATGTCGATCTCATTGTATGCAATCCGGGCGGCGATCTGCTGTCCCCCGCCATGATGGAAAGACAGGAAGCGGTGGATGGTCAGACCGGTTGCCTCAGCAATCTGCTGGCCCGTGGTGGCGGTGGCGCACAGGGTGTGATGGGCCAGGATGCCGCAGTAAGCGGTACAGAACTGGACCATCAGCTCTTTTTTGTTGTCATGGGCAATAATGGCGATATTCACAGGAAGACCGCCTCCTTTCTTCATTCTTTATCAGATTCGCATCAGGGGAACTCTGCGTCCCGTGATGCGGCGGGCGATATTTTCATAAGCGCGGGCGGAATAGTCGTTGCAGTCCCGAAGAGGAAGCCCCTGATTCAGGGCGTAGGGCATGTCGCTGTCTTCGGGAATGACCCCAAGAAGAGGAAGACCGGCTGTGTCGATGGCGTCGTCGATCGTGGTGTGGAGGGCGCGGAGCATGCGCCGCTGAACCCGGCCGACCACCAGGTGGACCGTTCCGGCGGGGAACCGGGACAGTTCCATGACCGTGCGCTGGGCGTCCCGCAGAGCGGTCTGGTCGGTCGTTGTTACAACGACGGCACTGTCGGCATAGTCGCTGGCTAGATGGAACCCCAGCCCCAGACCGGCAGGGGCGTCCACCAGGCAGTAATCGTACTCGTTTCGGATCCGGCGGAACAGGGGCTCCATCTGCTCCGGAGTCAGGGTGTCCTCAATATCGGCGGGAGCCTCCAGCAGATCCAGCGAGGGATACTTGGAATGAGGCACCACAGCCTCCTTCAGGGAGCAGCGGCCGGAGAGCACATCTGTGAAATCCATGAGGGCCCGATCCCCCAGACCCAGGGTCAGATCCAGATTGCGAAGCGTTATGTCGCAGTCCAGGCAAAGGACATGATACCCGAGTGCTGCCAGCGCCAGACCGGTGTTGGCAGTGAAAGATGTTTTGCCGGTGCCGCCCTTACCTGACACGACAGCGATGATTTTTCCCATAAGATACCTCAAACTGCATACGATTTGCCCTAAACAAGCGGATGTTTTTTGATCCGTGAAAAAGACCGCGGGAGATTATTGGGAGTAGGCCGAATTTTATCGATTATCACGATCCGGTGAACGACGCCGGTGCAGGGAACGGTATAGTCCCGGATGCAGCGTATGCGGCCGCCAAGCTGGCCGACTGCGCCGCGGGCAGTACGGATTTCTTCATCGGAGTCCGTGCTTTTCATGGCAAGAAAGCAGCCGCCCACCTTTACCAGAGGGAGCGTGAGTTCGCTCAGCACATTTAACGCAGCGACAGCCCGGGAAACGGCTATGTCATACTGCTCCCGGTGTTCTGAAGCGAAATCCTCCGCCCTCGCATGTACAGCCACGACACGCTCAAGCCCCAGATCTCTGCAGACCTCCTGAAGAAAGGCGATCCGCTTACCCAGACTGTCGAGAAGCGTCAGATCGAAGTCCGGTTCCAGGATCCGCAGCGGGACGCCGGGAAATCCGGCGCCGGTCCCTACGTCCACCACCTGCCTGCCGCGAAAATCCGCCGCGTTCAGGAGAACTGCGGAGTCCAGCAGATGAAGCGTGGCGAATCCGGCCGGATCGGTAATGGCGGTCAGGTTCATGACCCGGTTCTTTTCCAGCACGGCGGACGCGAAGTCCGCCAGCCGGGGGGCGGCGTCGGTGGGAAGTCCCAGCTGAGCCAGCCCCTCGGTCAGGAGGGGGATCATTTACTTGCCTTCCTTCAGCAGATCGCGGATCTCGCCAAGAAGCTCCTCGGCCGTAGGTCCGGCGGGCTCGGGAGCCGGTTCGGGAGCAGGCTCCTCCTTTTTCTTCATCTTGTTGATGCCCCGGACCACGCAGAAGAGAACCAGGGCGATAACGATGAAGTTGAGGATCACGGAAATCAGGTTGCCGTACTTCACGGCTACCTCGGCGATCTCGGCGGCCTCATCTCCGGCTTTGAGAACCCACTTCCACTCCTTGAAATCGACGCCGCCGGTGATCAGGGAGATGAAGGGCATGATGATGTCGTTGACCAGGGAGCTGGTGATGGTGCCGAAGGCGCCGCCGATAACAACGCCGATGGCCAGGTCGATTACATTGCCGCGCATGGCAAAGTCCTTGAATTCCTTAAAAAACTTCTTCATGATGTGCCTCCTTACAAAACAAATAGTATTAAAACGAAATAATAATACTAACAGCAATCACTTTTTGGGGGTTAGGCGCTCACATCCGCCCATGTATGGCCGCAGGACATCCGGGATCCGGACAGAACCGTCCGGCTGGAGGTTGTTTTCCAGAAAGGCGATCAGCATCCGCGGAGGAGCAACAACGGTGTTGTTGAGGGTATGCGGCAGATACAGCTTTCCGTCAGATCCCTTGACGCGGATTCTGAGGCGGCGGGCCTGAGCGTCTCCCAGGTTGGAGCAGGAACAGACTTCAAAGTATTTCTGCTGACGGGGAGACCAGGCTTCAATATCGCAGGACTTGACTTTCAGATCCGCCAGATCGCCGGAGCAGCACTCCAGCTGCCGGACGGGGATGTCCATAGAGCGGAACAGCTCCACGCTGTAGCGCCACATCTGCTCATACCACTTCATGCTGTCTTCCGGTTTGCAGAGAACTACCATTTCCTGCTTTTCAAACTGATGGATGCGGTAGACGCCCCGCTCTTCGATGCCATGAGCGCCTTTTTCTTTCCGGAAGCAAGGGGAATAGGAAGTAAGCGTCTGGGGGAGTTTCTCCTCAGGAATGATCTGATCGATAAACCTGCCGATCATGGAATGCTCGCTGGTACCGATCAGGTAGAGGTCCTCCCCTTCTATCTTATACATCATCGCATCCATCTCGGCGAAGCTCATGACGCCGGTGACCACATTGCCGCGGATCATGAAGGGCGGGATGCAATAGGTAAAGCCCTTGCCGATCATGAAATCCCGGGCATATGCGGTGACGGCGCTGTGGAGACGGGCAATATCGCCCAGAAGGTAGTAGAAACCGTTTCCGGATACGCGGGCAGCGGAGTCCATATCGATTCCGTCGAAGCGATCCATGATCTCAGTGTGGTAGGGAATCTCGAAGTTAGGGACCCGGGGTTCACCAAAACGCTGAACCTCTACATTGCAGCTGTCGTCCGGGCCGATGGGTACGCTGGGATCGATCATCTGAGGAATGACCATCATGATTTTGTCCCGCTGCTCTTCCGCCTGGGCGGCGCGCGCATCCAACAGAGCCATGCGTTCGGCGTTTGCCTTTACCGCGGCGTTATTGGCGTCGATCTGCGCCTGCAGAGTGGCGCGCTCTGCTTCGTCGGAACACTTTTTCAGCTTTCCGTATAGCGGTCCATTCGCCTTGCTGAGTCGGTTGCGTTCCGACTTCAGGGCTTCGGACTCTGCCATTGCTTCACGGCGCTCGGCATCCAGAGCGATGGCTTCGTCGACAAGAGGGAGCTTGCTGTTCTGGAACTTTTTTCGAATGTTTTCCTTGACCAGTTCCGGGTTTTCCCGGAGAAAACGGATATCAAGCATGTTGCATTACTCCTAACTGTTTCACGTGAAACATTTACTGCTTTTTCAGGGTGTGAAGGGCGTCCAGCAATTCGTTCAGGTCGTCTGTGCCGTAAAATTCCAGCTCGACCCTTCCCTTTTTGCGGCCGGTAACGATACGGCAGTTCCTTCCGAGGATGCTGCCCAGTTCCTGCGCGGCGGCATCGGCATAATTGACGGTGATGCCGGTGACCGGTGCGGGCGTCGTCTCCCGCCCGGAGCCAAGGCGCTTTGCCAGCGTTTCGGTCTGCCTGACAGACAGATCGCTTTTTACAACGATGGAAGCTGCAGACTCCTGCAGTGCAGGAGATAGAGACAGCAGCGCGCGGGCGTGACCGCCGGAGAGACTCCCCTCTTCGACCATTTTGCGGACCGTGGGAGTCAGATTCAGCAGGCGAAGGGCGTTTGCGACTGCACTGCGGGACTTCCCTACCTGCTGGGCGGCCTGTTCCTGAGTAAGGCCGTATTGGGAAACAAGGGTCTGATAGCCGTGGGCTTCTTCAATGGGGTTCAGGTCCTCCCGCTGAAGGTTCTCTATCATAGCCAGTTCCATGGCCTTCCGATCGTCTGCTTCTATGACGATCACGGGGACTTCGTCAAGACCCGCCATGCGGGCTGCGCGCCAGCGACGCTCGCCGGCGATGATCTGGTAATAGCCGGACTGCAGTTTTCGGACGACAAGAGGCTGAATGATGCCGTGCTGACGGATGGAATCGGCAAGATCTGCCAGAGCATCCGGATCAAACTGCTTTCTGGGCTGAGAAGAACAGCTCTCGACCTGGGAAATCGGGAGAAAAACACTTTCCTTCCCGTCCTGAGTCTCCAGATAATTGTCACCCAACAGGGCGCCAAGACCTTTTCCGAGACCTTTTGGCGCGGCTGCCATAGGAAATCACTCCTTTCAAGTGTTTTTCTTAAGGAATTCCTCCGCCAGCGCCCGATAGGCTTCAGCGCCCCGGCATGTCCGGTCATACGCAGTGATCGGCTTGCCATGACTGGGAGCTTCGCTGAGCCGAACATTTCTGGGAACGACGGTGGAATAGACTTTTCCGGGGAAAAAGCGCTTGACCTCCTGAGCAACTTGAATCGCCAGATTTGTGCGGCCATCAAACATGGTCAGCAGAACGCCTTCCACGGAAAGGCGGGGATTCATACCGCGGCGAACGACACGTACCGTATTCATAAGATCGCTGAGGCCTTCCAGCGCGTAGTATTCACCCTGAACAGGGACCAGAACAGAGTCGGCCGCACAAAGCGCGTTAAGAGTCAGCAGTTCCAGGGACGGAGGACAGTCGATGAAGATGAACTCATAGCTGTCACGAAGCTGATCCAGAGCTTGACGCAGCAGAAACTGACGGTTATCCATGCCGATCATCTCGATACCGGCTCCCGCCAGTGCCTTGCTGGAAGGCAGAACGTCTCCGTAGCGGGTTGACACGACGGCGCTCCTGACGTCTGTCCCGTTGATCAGAACGTCATAGATGCCGTTTGAAACGGACTTATCCACGCCCATGCCCGATGTGGCGTTCGCCTGCGGGTCGAAATCGCAGAGAAGAACACGTTTACCGAGCAGGTTCAGGGCGGCGGTCAGATTGACGCAGGTGGTCGTTTTGCCGACGCCGCCTTTCTGATTCACGATCGCTATGATCTTTGCCACGGTGCGCCGCCTTTCCTGTCTGCCGACAATAACCCAAAATAAAAATATAATATAGTATATCAATAAAGAGCCCATGATTCAATAGAAAAATGGAGAATGGCGCCAGAAAAACATCCGCAAAAAAACCGGCCGATGTTTCACGTGAAACATCGGCCGGCAGACAGCTTAGGCCGGTCAGACAAGCAGCAGGCCGGAAATCGGCGGAATTGACAGATGGAGAACCTGGTCCTTGACAAAGAACTGCTGACCCGTCAGGAGATCGGCAGCCATAGGGCCCTGCCAGGGCAGAATCAGATCCAGAGCCTGGCTTCCCGCATTCAGGGCAATCAGCGAGACTTCCACCGGAGTGCTGCGGCGAAAAACAAGTCCGCCACCGCTTGCATAGAGAAAAGAAATCTCTCCGGACTGCAGGGAAGGCCGGGACGCCCGTATCTCACCGAGACGGCGGAAATACCGAAGCAGCGAGAGATCTTCGTTTCCCCAGGGATAGGTCCCACGGTTCAGCGGGTCTTCAAAGCCTTCCATCCCCGCCTCATCCCCATAATAAACAGTAGGCGAACCGGGAAACGTGTAGAGAAGGAGGAAACCAAGCCGCAGCCGGATCAAACCGGAGATACGCTCGGCGGGGTGTAACCGATAGGCGGCCCGTTGCTCCTTTGTCTCGGTTTCCGGACCCTGTTCCGCACCGAGAAGCGTCAGGATACGGGGGGTGTCGTGGGTACCCAGAATGTTGAGCGCCGAATAAAAGGCGGCAGGAGGGTAGTTTTCACGGATCGTTTCCATCGTGTCGCGGAAAACGGAGGCGTCTCCGCCGGAAAGCCAGTCCAGAGCGGCCGTTCGGAAGGGATAATTCATCAATCCGTTGGTTTCTCCGCCCAGCAGATAGCGGCGCCGCTGGGAGTAGGCGATTTTGTTGCTCCCGTCTTCCCAGACCTCGCCCAGCAGGAAACTGTCCGGGTTTTCCTCGGTCATGACGCTCCGGATAGAGGCAATGAAATCGTCCGGAAGTTCGTCCGCAACATCCAGACGCCAGGCGTCCACACCGCACCGCATCCAGTGACGTACAACACTGTCTTCTCCGGTAATGATGAAGTCCCGATACGAAGGAGTCTCTTCATTAACGGCGGGAAGGGTATGAATACCCCACCAGGCGTCGTATTCCGCAGGCCATTTGGTAAAACGATACCAGGGGTAATACGGGGAATCGACGCTCTGGGCAGCACCGGCCTGCGGATACCAGCCTTCGGCATTGAAGTATCGGCTGTTGGATCCGGTGTGATTGAATACACCGTCCAGCATGACGCGGATCCCCCTGTGATGAGCCTCCCGGCAGAGCTCCCGCAGATCCTCTTCCGTGCCCAGCATGGGGTCGACAGACAGATAATCAGCTGTGTTATACCGATGATTGGAGTCCGCCTCAAAGATCGGACAGAGGTAGAGTGTGGTTATTGACAATTCGGACAAATAGTCAAGTTTTGATATAATGCCGCGAAGACTGCCGCCGAAAAAGTCCCGGTTTGTGATTTTTCCGTTTTCATCGGGCCTGAAGCACGGAGTCTCGTCCCAGCCCTGATGAACGATCCTGTCTCCGACCATTCCGGCCGGATCAGGAACGGACAGCCGGCAGAAACGATCTGGAAATATCTGGTAGGTAATGCCTTTTCCGAACCACTCCGGAGTGGTGAAGGCTCCGTCATATACCGTAAGCTGCCACCTCTGCAGGTCCTCATACGGGCAATAGCCGTTCCGGCCGAACCAGACGGAAGAGCCGTCCGACCGGCTGAACCGGAAAGCATACCACACCAGATCTGCCTGGTCCGGCGCCCGATATATGCCGCTGAACAGGTCTCCGTGCTGCCCGATGGCAGGCAGATCCTGCTCAAGGACGATGCCGGAAAATTCCAGAAGGATCAGCAGGGAACAGGCTGTAAACCCCTCTCCCGCCAGCGGGCGAAGGGTAAAGGAAATCTCTGTGCCGCAGGAAACCGCGCCGTATGGAGTTTTATAGCGCTCATCCCGGGAGTCAAAAACGAAACGGTCAGTCATAGAAGAAGGCTCTCACTTCAGAAGAGTATTTTCCCCGGTGATGACGGTGTGGCTGTCATCGCGGGAGAAGTAGGCATTGATAATTTCAACGGCGGTATCGGCGAGAGCGGCTCCGCTGCCTCCTTTTTCAATGACGACAGCGACGGCGATCTCGGGGTTTTCGTACGGGGCAAAGGCGACAAACACACCGTTGTTCAGTTCGGTACCCACCTGAGCGGTGCCTGTTTTGGCGCCGGCGGAGACAATGCAGTCGGAGAACTGAGAAGACACGCTGCCGCTGGTAGTCAGTTCATGCATGCCGGACAGAACGGCGCGAAGGTTGGCGCTGCTGATGGAAACGGTGTTCAGCGGAGGCTGGTCGTAAACGTATATCAGTTCTGAATTATCGTATGATTTAACGTCTTTAAGCAAATGAGCGGCATAGTGCTGGCCGCCGGAAGCCAGTGTGGCGATATAGTTCGCCAACTGCAGAGGCGTAAAAAGGTTATAGCTCTGACCGATAGCGGCAGTGATCGTCTGCCCATCGGTCCAGTCCAGACCGTTTGCCTCGGCGTATTCCGGGGAGGCCAGCGCGCCGCAGGAGTCATCCAGTTCAATGCCGGTATACTGCCCCAGGCCGAACTGTGTGGCATAATCATCGAGCGTCCGGATACCGGTCAGGCGTCCCACCTCATAAAAGAAATAGTTGCAGGACTGGGTAATGGCTTCGCTGACTGTGAGATAGCCGTGGGTCCCGCCAAACTGGTCATAGAGCCAGCACATCGGCTGGGGATAGCTGTAGTAGGTATAGATGCCGCGGTCCCGGATGACGGTGGACGTAGTGATCACACCGGATTCCAGCGCTGCCACCGCCGTACAGGGCTTAAAGGTAGACCCCGGAGCATAGGTGCCGTTGATCGCCCGGTTAAACATGGGAAGCCGGGGGTCGGAAACCAGCTTTTCATAGTTCTGGAGATAAGTGGCGGGATCAAAAGAGGGGTATGAGGCCAGGGCGAGGACTTCTCCGGTCCCCACCCGTACGACTGCGGCAGCGCCGCCGCGCTCCTCGCTGTCCTCATCCTTCATGCCCCGGATCGTCCGGGCGAGGGATGTCTCCACATCCTGCTGAAGATCGATATCCAGCGTGAGGGCTACGGTGTTTCCGGGCTTGGGATCCCGTGTATAAAGCATGCCCGTGATACGGCCGGAAGAATCCGTGGTGATAAGGCGGCTTCCGTTGGTGCCGTGGAGATAGGACTCAAAGGCCTCTTCCACGCCCCCCTTGCCGACCAGAGCGTCCATGGAATAGCCCTTGTCCCGGTAGGATTCCCAATCCTCGGCATAGATGCGGGCGACCCGGCCCAGAATATGGGCTGCATAGGAGGTGTTGTATACCCGCGCGGAGGAAGTACCGGTGGTGACTCCGGTAAAGTGGCCGTCCACGATCTGGCTGATCAGGGCAACGGACACGTCCTCTGCGAAGACATAGGTGTCGTGGAGCGTCAGTTCGTAGCGGATACCGATTACACGCCTCGCCTCTTCCACGGAAAGCGAAGGATCCAGATGAAAGTCACTGCGGAGTTTCTCGATGACCTGAGTGGCGGAGAGGGAAGAAGACGAGGGGGAGATCCGGTGATCCTTTAGAAAAGAAAGAAACGCCTCGTTGTCCCGGGCGCCGGGCAGGAAGGAAAAAGGACTTTCCGCAGAGAGAGGGAACGTATCCACCCAGGCGGTTCCGGTACGGAGGCAGAGTTCGGTAAGGCGGAGAATGGACGTGTTTTCCTCCGCCTCATCCCGAAACGCGTCTTCAGAGAGCGTCAGCGTGTAGGTAAGCCGGTTGCTGATGAGGACCTTTCCGTTCCGGTCGGTCAGGATCCCTCTGGAGGCCTCCACGACCTCTGTGGTTGCGTTGCTGGAAATGGACCGGGCGCGGTACTCGCTTCCGTGTACCACCTGATAGTCGTATAGCTGAAAGAAAAAGAGCAGCAAAAGGAGGCCGAAGAACACAGCAACGGCCACCAGTCTCTTTTTCAGGGGATTCTGCTTCATAGGAAAGGTTCCTTCTGGAGATATCGTCAATCTGTCTGAAACCTGCGGTGGATGGGGCGGAAGAGCAGGTAGACGAGGGGGATCAAAGGCAGGGTCAACAGCAGTTCGCAGCCGATGATGACGGCTGCGGAACGCAGATCATTGACGCCGCGATAGGTGAGGAACAGAATCTGAAAAACTCCGTTGATGAGAAGCGTCATTACGGAAGTCGCCAGCGCGCAGAAAAAGCCGGGTACGATGAGCTGCTTGGCCGCCAGTCCTGCCAGGAATGCGGAGAGAGAAAAGACGATGGTGTAAAAGCAGGGGATGACGGGAGACATGGTCAGATCGCAGATCAGACCGAAGACCGCGCCGGCGCATAGGGATTCCTGCCGGTCCTCCTGGGCGGCTGCCACCGCCACCAGCACCGGGGGCAGGAAAGGATGGACCCCCCAGACGTGGATGCGGCTGAGAAGGATGCCCTGCAGAAGCAGGCACAGTCCCGCGGCGAGACCATAGAACAGCCAGCGGTAAAATAGACTGCCGTACTTCATCGGAACCCTCTCAATCCACCACCGTGAAGTCGGTGATCACAAAGACTTCCACCAGGGAGGAAAAGTCTGTTTTCGGGGCCAGGATGGCATACCGGGTCAGCCCGCTGTCATCGGTGAGGATCTCCTCTACAGAGCCAATGACCAGATTTGAGGGGTAATAACCGCCAAGCCCGGAGGTCACGATCAGATCACCGTTGATCAGGCTGCTCTCGTCCTCCAGATAGCTCAGCTTCAGGCGGCCGGTGTTCATAAGAGACAGATCTCCCTGAGCCACAGTAGTTTCGCCGGTCCGAAACACCAGGGCGCCAAGCTGGGACCCGGTGTCCAGCAGGGTCGTGACGGTGCTCCAGTTGAGTCCTGCGTCGGTCACAACCCCCACCAGATAACCGTATTCATCCACCACGCAGTCGCCTGCGGAGATGTCGCAGGACGTACCTTTGCCCAAAGTCAGGGTGGACGCCCAGTTGGAACTGCTCCATTCCGTGATATATGCCGATTCCAGAGAGAAGTCCCTCCGCTGCTGACGCAGATTCAGCAGATTACGCAGTCGTGCGTTCTCTTCGCTGTCGGTGGCGGCCCGGCGGTTTTCTTCCTGCAGCCGGGCGTTTTCCCTGCGCAGTTCCTGGTTCTGGCGCTGCAGTTCCTCCACGGTCTCAAAACGGGCTACGACACCGTCAGCCCAGTCTGATACCGCGGCTCCAGCCGCCCGGAAGGGGGAGGCTACGATGCCGGCAAGATTATGCAGGACGCCGGTGCCGCTGCTGAAGGCGGAGACGACGCACATAAGCACCGCCACGATCGTGACGGCGGTCAGCAGGATGATTCCGTTTTTGGAAAAGAACTGTTTCATTTGGAAAAAGAGACTCCTGGAACAGGATTAGCCAAGAAGACAGACGCCGAATGCTTTCAGCATCTGCTCCAGAAGCGTTACGGGAAGGCCCATCACATTGAAAAAGTCGCCCTCGATGCGGTCTACCAGGAGAGCGCCCTGTCCCTGGACACCGTAGGCGCCTGCCTTGTCCATGGGTTCGCCTCCGGCGATGTAAGCGCGCAGCTCATCCTCGGAAGCCTGGCGAAAAAAGACCCGGGTGGAGCAGGCTCGGCTGAGAATCCGCTGTCCCTGCCGTACTGTGACGCCGGTGCAGACGGTGTGTTCCCGCCCCTGGAGAGCAGAGAGCATCTCCAGAGCCTGCGCTGCGTCACGGGGCTTTCCCAGCCGCTCACAGCCAAGAAACACCATTGTATCGGCGGTGATGACGATTTCGTCTTCATCGGAGGGAACGGCCAGGGATTTCTCTCTGGAGATATAGGTGACGATCTCCTCCGGCGACAGAGAGGCGGGATAATACTCCTCCACCTGAGGAACCCGGACCGTGAAGTCCGTCAGGCCGATGCGCCGCAGCAGTTCCTGCCGTCGGGGAGAGCCGGAAGCCAGAACGATCCTTGCCATATCCGTCACCGCCCTGTGGAGCCGAAACCGCCGCTTCCGCGGTCCGTCTCGTCCAGATCCTCCACGAAAGACAGATCCGGCCGGATTACAGGAACCACCATCAGCTGGGCGATCCGGTCACCCGGCTGAATGGTATATTCCTCGCAGGACAGATTTACCAGCCCGACGCCGATCTCTCCCCGGTAATCACTGTCAATGACGCCGACACCGTTGGAGAGGCAGATGCCCTTCCTGATGGCAAGACCGCTCCGGGCGAAAAGCAGCGCCACATGCTGCGGATCCGGCAAGGCAATGGCAATGCCGGTGGGGACGATCGTCCGCTGACCGGCGGCAAGAGTCACGGGAGCTTCGATACAGGCGCACAGATCCATGGCTGCGGCACCGGCGGTGGCAAAGCGGGGACAGGGGATGTCTCTTCCGATCCTCGGAGAGAGCGCCTTGATTTTCAATTCCATATTTTATTCCACTCCTGATCGGGGAAATGGCCGGGAAAGTCATTCCACCCCGCGGTAGAAAAGTCCGCGGGTATAGTCGGCGGGATTCTGGTCTGTTTCACCCCGGTAACGCTGCAGAACGGACAGGCATTCCTCCGGAGATTCGGTGGTGAACCGCAGCCGGGCATATGCCAGCCCGCAGCTCCGGTATTCCGGCCGGTCTGCCAGAAACAGGACCTTGCTGTTCTCGATCTCGTTGCGGCAGCCATAGGCGCACAGGACAGGAAACGCCGCTCCGGTCCGGTCGGTGAGGACGGAGCCGGCCCCATGGGTGCAGCCGCCGGTATCGGCTGCGGCACAGGTCTCTGTAACCATCAGAGGGAGCCGCCCGTATATGATGGCTTCACAGGGAAGGAACTTGGTCAGATCCCGTACCTGCTGATGCCGCAGCTCAAAGGACACGGTAGCGCAGGAAAGTCCCAGACCCTTCAGGAACAGAAGTGCCCGGGAGTTGAACACGTTAAGACCGAAATCCCCGCGGATTTCCAGGCCAAGACCGGCGGCAATCGGGAGATGCCCGAGGTTCCCCGCCAGAACGCCCCGGAGAAACGGCGCTTTCTGCAGCAAGTTCCGGAACCTGTCTTCGTCCCCGGTCCGGAAAACTCTCGGCAGCACGGCGAAGAGATCCGTCAGCCCGGCAAAAGGAGAAAGGTCTGCAGATTCCAGCAGCTCCAGGGGAACATAGAGAGCGGATACGCCGGAGGCCAGCTCCGGCGTCAGCTGGTCTGCCCGGGTGACTGAACAGGTCAGTTCGGGACTCTGCGGTCCCGCCGGACAGGAGGGGAGGCTTTTTTCCGCAAAGGTCCGGCGCGGCCACGCGCCTCCGACCGGCCGGGCGGAAAGCTGGCCTGCCAGATCATCCAGCGCCTGACGGCGCATGGAATTGATGGAGCCGGCAGAAAGCATGAGGCCGTCATCCAGTTCGACATCGACCTGATCCGCCGAAAAGGCGGTGCCGCCGGTTTTGCGGAGCCGGCCGCGCAGTTCTTCGGCCGTAAGCGCCCGGTTTCGGGCATCCTCCGGAACAGGCCCCCGGACGACAGAAGAAAAGACCTGGCCGCTCCGCTGAGCGGAAGCGGTCAGCAATGCGGCTTCTCCGGCACGGATCGTGCAGTGAAGCGTCACGGATACGGGACGGTTCTCTCCCCGCTCGTATGTTTCCCGTGCGGCGGCAAACATTTCTTCCGGCCACCGGGCGCTTTCCGGCCGTGTGCCCAGCATGTGGGCGCCCTTCTGGCCCCGGTAATAGCCGTCCGTAAAACCGCTGCGGCTGAAGGCGGCCTCCAGCCGGGAGGACTCCTCCCTTGTAGGACGGCGGTTCTCGTCCAGCAGCTGCCGGTAGACGGAGGTGATCACAGCGACATATTCCGGGCGCTTCATACGGCCTTCGATCTTCAGACACGCCACGCCCATTTCACCCAGTTCCTCCAGGTAATCCGACAGGTTGACGTCTTTCAGGCTCAGGGGATGAGTGCAGCGGCGGGAACCGTTTACCGTATATGGAAGGCGGCACGGCTGGGCGCACGCGCCCCGGTTGCCGCTGCGCTGCCCGATCAGGGCACTCATGGTGCACTGACCGGAGTAGCACATACACAGTGCGCCGTGCACAAAGACCTCCACCTCGGCGCTGCAGCCCCGGCAGATCTCGGCGATGTCGCCGCGGGACAGCTCACGGGCCAGAACGACCCTCTCCATGCCCAGTTCTGCCGCCAGACGGGCTCCGCCCAGAGAGAACAGGCTCATCTGGGTGCTGGCATGAAGAGGAAGGTCAGGCGCGACTTCCCGGGCAAGAGACAGTACGCCCCAATCCTGAACCAGCACGGCATCTACACCCATACGGCTGGCGAGGCGCAGGAGATCTGCCGCAGTAGGCAGTTCCCGGTCTGTCAGAAGGGTGTTCAGCGTCAGATAGACCTTGACGCCGTGAAGATGACAGTAGGATACCGCTTCGGCGAACTCCTCTTCGGTGAAATTCCGGGCGTTGCGCCTGGCGTTGAAACTGCCAAATCCCATATAGACCGCGTCAGCGCCGCTCTGAACGGCGGCGGTCAGCGCTTCCCGCGAGCCGGCGGGGGAGAGAAGCTCAGGCATTACTTGCGGTTCTGAGCCTTGAACAGCTGGCGCTTCAGCTCGGAGACCTCGTTCTTTGCCCGGGCAGCCTCGTCCAGGTAGGTCTTGACCTGACGGCGCAGATTCTCTCCGCTCTCCTGAGCTTTGAGCAGTTCGTCAGCCAGATTGATGGCAGCCAGAATGGCGGCGTCAGTGCGGCTCACACTGCCGGACTCGAGAACCTCGGACAGTTTGGCGTCCACCAGCTTGCCGACCCGCTCCATGTAGGAGGGACTCTCCTCCGCGATCAGCGTGTAGTCGTCTCCACAGATGTTCATCGTTACTCGATTAGCCATAGCAGAAACCCATCCTTTCATTTGACGGCCCCTCTTTACTTCAGGGCATACTAACACTTATACAGAATAGATTATAGCACAGCCGTGAAAAGGCGTAAAGCATGCGGCGGAAATTTCTGAAAAAAGAGCCCGGATATCTTTACGAAGACATAGAAATCATGTAGAATGAAAAGACTATCGGGAGAGGAGGCGCGCCGTGAGCGGATACATACTGAGGGAGGACGGGCAAACGGTTTCCCTTCCCGCCGCGAGAGTGGACAAACTGATTGCCCGGGCAGACGGAGACGCGGCGCTGCTCTACCTGCTCCTGGCAAGGACCGACGGCGGCATCAAACCCCAGGAGATTCAGAGCCGCCTGCGCTGGAGCGAGCTGCGCCTGAGTGCGGCTGAACTTGTCCTCCAGCAGATAGGACTGCTGGATGGGGGACCGGCACCGGGCCCGGAACCGGCGGAAGAGCACCCGGCCTATTCAACAGAGGACATTGCATCCATGCTGGAAGATGATCGGACATTTGCCGTTCTGGTGAACCAGACGGAGGAAAAGCTCGGAAAGAAACTGAGGACAGCAGATCTGCAGATTCTGGCAGGACTGTATGACGACCTGGCGATGCCGCCGGATGTGATTTTTCTGCTGGTGGGACACTGCGTCGACCGCATAGAAAAAAGATATGGCGCCGGCAGGAGGCCGACGATGCGGCAGATCGAGACGGAGGGGTACTACTGGGCCAAACAGGGCCTGTTTGATCAGGAGAGCGCCGCCAGATATCTGAAGGATTATGCGGACAGACAGTCCCGGATGGGCACATATCTGGAGGTCCTGGGCATTTCAGGACGAAAGCCGGTGTCCAGTGAGGAGAAGTATCTCATCAAGTGGATGGAGGCGGGCTATTCTCCGGAACTGGTATCTCTGGCCTATGACCAGACGATCCTCTACCGGAAAGAGATGAACTGGAGTTATCTGAACGCCATCCTCCGCCGCTGGGCGGAAAAGGGCTGGCGTACTGCGGAGGACGTGGAGAAGGGATCCCGGAAGCCCGGAAAGGACGCCGCCGGAACAGGCGGTGCCTCTGATGATGACTGGATGCGCCAGTACATCAAGAGATAAGGAGGCGAAGACAATGGCGTATGATGAAAAGATCCTGCATCGCAGCCTGGTTCGATACAACGAGGACAAACAGCGCCGGGCGGAGGCGTTCGCCGCCCGCAGGCAGCAGATTTTCCGGGAGATACCCCGCCTGGAGGAGATCGACCGGGAACTTAGAAGCACGATGTCCCGGATCATCTCCTCTGCCCTGCGGCGGGGAACCGATCCGCTGCCTGCTCTGCGGGTCATCCAGGACAAGAACCTGGATCTCCAGCGGGAGAGGGCTGCACTGCTGATGGCAAACGGTTATGAATCCGACGAGCTGGAAGATTCTCCGGAATGCGTTCTGTGCGGAGATACCGGATTCCGGAACGACACCATGTGCCAATGCCTTCAGAAATACTACGCCCGAGCGCAGATCGAGGAGCTGTCCAGAATGCTGGATATGGGTACGGCCAGCTTTGAAACATTCGACTTTGACTGGTACAGCAGCGAGGTTCGGCCGGGCCTTGGAATCTCTCCCCGGGAGAACATGGAGAAGAACTTTGACACATGCCAGGATTATGCCCGTCAGTTCGGACCCCGCAGCGGGAACCTGCTGCTGACCGGCCAGCCGGGTCTTGGAAAGACGTTTCTCTCAGCATGCATCGCAAGAGTGGTCAGCGAGAGCGGGTTTTCCGTCGTCTACGATACGGCATCCCATATTTTTGCCCAGTTTGAGACGGCCAAATTCAACCGGGACGAAGAGGAGTCCTCCCGGGCGGACGTGGACCGGTGCATGAACTGCGACCTCCTGATCATGGATGATCTGGGCACAGAGATGGTGACAGCTTTTGTCCAGAGCGCGTTCTATCAGATCGTAAACGGACGGCTGCTGTCGGGAAAGCAGACGATCATCAGCACGAACCTGAGTCCTGCGGAGATCGGGAAACGGTATTCGCCTCAGATTTTTTCCCGGATCACCGGGGAATACCAGATCCTGCCCTTTTTCGGAGAGGATATCCGGCAGCTGAAAAGAGCGCGGGAGTAACGGCGCGCATAGCGGACACGGCTGGAGCGGAAAAGGGCTTGTTACAGATTTGTAATGCATTTTACGGCAGAATGACATATAATAAAAAGAACGTTTTACGCAGTGATTCTGTGTAGAGATACAGATTTACAGGAGGGGCTGTTATGGAAGAGGAACGCAGCCAGGGATCCTTGGAAGAAAAGACCGCCGTCGGGGAGGAACTTCCTGCCGGAGGGAAAGACATCCCTGCCGGGGAGGAGATCCCCGCCGGAAAAACGAAGAAAAAGGGCAGGATGGCACTGATCATATCCTGCGCGGTTGCCGGAACACTGATTGCCGGCTGTCTGGCCGTATGCGGTGTGGCAGCTGCGGGAAAAACCGTACTTCCCAACACCAGCATCCTGGGCGTGGATGTTGGCGGACTGACACAGGATCAGGTCCGGGAGAAGTGGACGGCTGAGGGCAGGAAAGCCTGCGAGGAACAGAAGGTCACCCTGAGGATGGACGGGAAGGATCTGGAGAAGATCTCCCTGAACCAGCTGGGCGTGTCCGTTAAGGCGGAAGACGCAGCAAGGGATGCCTGGGGCGCAGGTCACAGCGGGAACTTTTTCGCTGACGGCTGGAGCCTTGCCAGCAGCTGGTTCCGGCCGACACAGGTGGCTCCGAGACTGAGCGTGAATGAGCTGGCGCTGAAGAGATCAGCCGAAGAGCTGAGCGAACAGCTGGGAACAAAGGTGATCGACGGCTCCTATCGGCTGGATCAGGAAAAGACGGACGGCCTTTTCGTTACAAAACCCCGGGACGGCATCGTGATCAATGTGGAAGAGCTTGATAAGGCGATCCGGCAGGCGGTGGCGTCAGGCGAAATGGATGCGGTCGACTGCGTCTACGATACGGAAACCGCCAAGCCGATCGATCTGGACGAGGTATATGAGAAGATCCACGGAGAAATGGAGAACGCCGGCTACAACCAGTCCACAGGAGAGCTGACAGAGGCCCGCATAGGCGTAGAGTTCGATGTGGCGGAAGCCAAAAGACTCCTGGAAGCCGCCAAGCCCGGCGAGGAATTCGTGGTGCCCGGCACGGTCGAATTCCCGGCGGTCACGAAGGACAATCTGAAGGACGTGCTGTTCCGGGACTGCCTTGGCAGTTACACGACCTACGTCAGCGGCAGCTGGAACAGGATATTCAATGTCCAGCGGGCAGCCGGGTCTGTGAACGGGACCGTGATCAACAGCGGCCATATCTTCTCGTATAATGACGTTGTGGGCAACACCGACGAGGCAAACGGCTATCTGCCTGCCCCCGGGTATCTTCGGGGCAAGACAGTGGACATGTTCGGCGGCGGTGTGTGCCAGGTATCCTCTACGCTGTATTACGCCACACTGCTGGGAAATCTGGAGATCGTAACACGGTACTGCCACCAGTTTGCTCCCGGCTATATCACCTGGGGCTGCGATGCTACTGTCGCTGACGGCTGGCCGGATTACTGTTTCCGGAATGATACAAACTACCCTATCAAGATCCTGACGAGCTACAGCGGCAACTACCTTACCGTGTCCATCTACGGAACCAAACTGGATGATACTTATGTGGAGATCGTCAGCAAGACGCTGTCCTCCGAGGCCTGGCATACCGAGTACAAGGATGACCCGACCATGCTGAAGGGGAACTCCAAGGAAGAGCAGTCTCCCTATACCGGCTATCATGTCCGTACCTGGAGGAACGTATACGCCGGTGACGGCACTTTGATCTCCAGCACGGTGGAGGCAGACAGCTACTATGAGATGAGGCCGCAGATCATCCTGGTGGGAACCAAGGAACCGCCCAAACCGGATCCCAAGCCGGAGCCGGAACCCGAACCGGAACCGGAACCGGAGCCGGAACCGGAGCCGGAACCCGAACCGGAACCGGAGCCGGAACCCGAACCGGAACCGGAACCGCAGCCGGAACCCGAACCGGAACCGGGAGGAGAAGGCGAAAACTGAAAATAGAGCCGGCTGGGGCGCCCCGTAAGGAAGGCGCCACAGCCGGCTCTCCATTTCAAGAAGCTTCAAATCATTTTCAGCGGCAGAGAAAACTGAACCAGCCTTCGCTGCTGTCTTTCTCAAAGAGCTCCCAGCCATCCCGGCGGAGAACATTCTCCACCTCGTCGGCCCGGTCGTCGATGATGCCGGAGCAGAGGAAGATGCCGCCCTCTTTCAGGAAAGGCCGGACCTGTCCCGAAAGGCCGATGATCACGTCGGCAACGATATTCGCAACGATCACGTCATACCCGCCGCCGAACTCCCGCTGCAGCTGCCGGTCGGACAGAACGTCGCCCCAGCGGACGGTGTAGCGGTCCCTGCCGATGCCGTTGAGGGAGGCGTTTTCATAGGCTACGTCCACGCACTTCTCGTCGATGTCGCAGGCGAAGGCGTGGTCGGCCCCCAGAAGCAGGGCGGCGATGGACAGGATGCCGCTGCCGCAGCCCAGATCCAGCACCTTCTCCCCGCCGCGTACGTGCTTTTCCAAAGCGGTCAGGCACAGGCGGGTGGTGGCGTGGCTGCCGGTGCCGAAGGTGAGGCCCGGGTTGAGCACCAGGGGGATCCTGCCGTGGGTCTCGGCCTGCTCCCACTCCGGCACCACGATGAGCCGGTCGCCGATCTCCATGGGTTTATAGAACTGCTTCCAGTTGTTTTCCCAGTCAGCGTCTGCCACCCGGCCCATGGTCAGCAGCAGAGGTGCGTACTCCGGGTGCTGCTTCTTCAGCCGGCTGATCGATACGCGGATCCTGGCCAGCAGCCCGTATCCGTCGTCATCATCTGTCAGATAGAAGGTAACGCGGCACAGCCCGGATTTTTCTTTCAGGAGATCCTCGTCCACATAGTCCCAGTACTGGCGGTTTTGCTCCAGAAAGGACCTGAAATCCGACTCATCATCAATGACAAGTCCGGTGATGCCCTCTCGTTCCAGCAGGGCCGTCACAGCATCCAGGCCAGCCGGGGAGGTATCGATCTTCAGCTCCAGCCAGTTCATCAGCGCTCCTTTCCCAGAAAGAACAGTCCCATCGTATTGGGCCCGGTATGACTCCCGATGACAGGGCCGATATAATTGATGTGGATTTCCGGAACGCCGTAGCGCTCTTTAAGAGATGCGGCGACCTGCTCGGCTTCATCCAGACAGTCGGCATGGCAGATGAACATCGTCTGATGGGGAAGATCCACTCCCAGTTCGCCGACCTTGTCCATGAGGGCCTTCAAGCTGGCTTTCCGGCCCCGGACCTTGGCCATGGGTACCAGTTTGCCCTCGTTGGAGGTGTGCATTACCGGCTTGATCGCCAGCATGGTCCCCACCAGGGCCGCGCCGGCAGAAAGCCGCCCGCCCCGTTTCAGAAAATTCAGATCGTCAACGGTGAACCAGTGGCAGACGCGGAGCTTGTTCTGCTCGACCCAGTCCACGAGTTCGGAGGCTGTCAGCCCCTCGCGCTTTTTCTGAACGGCCAGATACAGAAGGAGCCCCTGGCCCAGGGAAGCGCTGAGAGAGTCAATCACATGGATAGTGCCGTCAGGGTGCGTCTTCAGGACTTCACCGGAGGCAATAACAGCGGACTGGTAGGTGGTGGACAGCGCAGAGGAAAAGCAGATACAGACTACGTCCTTCCCGCTCTCCAGCAGAGCGCCCATACGCTCCTCAAACTGGTGGATGTTGACGGCAGCGGTGGAGGACATCTTTCCGGCGCGGAGGCGGCGGTAGAATTCCTCATTGGTGATGGCCCGCCCGTCCAGATAGTTGGGATACTCCCGGTCATCCATCCTCATGGTCAGGGGAAGAACCTCCAGTTCCATCTCCCGGGCCATGTCGGCGGTAAGATCGCAGCAGCTGTCGGTCATGATAACATAGTCTCGCATATGTAGAACCTCCTAGGTTGTATTTGCTTATTTTCCCACGCAGAACCGGGAAAAGATAGTGGCCACCAGATCCTCGCGGACGGACTTTCCGTTCAGTTCTCCCAGCGCGGCGAGAGCGCTTTCGGCGTCTGTGAGCACAACGTCGGGCGTCATACCGATCCGCAGGGACGCTCTTGCGCTTTCCAGACTGTTCAGAGCCCGGCTGACGGCGTCAGCCTGACGGGCGTTAGTGAGGAGACAGCCCGGCGTTTCGGTGCCGGCAGGGTAGAGCTCCGCGATAGCATCGGAAAGAACCCCGATCCCTTCCCCGGTCAGAGCACTGACCGATATCACGTTGTCGAACCGGTCCGCCAGACGCCCGATGTCTAGCTGCCTGGGAAGGTCGCTCTTGGTGACGACGACCAGCAGATTGGGAACAGATCGGGCTACCGCAATAACGGATTCGTCTTCATCAGTCAGCGGGACGGAGCCGTCCAGCACCAGAAGGGCCAGGGAGGCGCGGCGGGCTGCTTCACGGCTGCGCTCCACGCCCAGCCGTTCCACGGGGTCATCGGTAGGCCGAATGCCGGCTGTGTCAATGAGACGCAGCAGCACAGAACCGATCAGGACTTTCTCCTCCACCGTGTCCCGGGTGGTGCCGGCCACATCGGTCACGATGGCGCGGTCATAGCCCAGAAGGGCGTTAAGCAAGGAGGATTTGCCGGCGTTGGGCTTTCCCAGAATCACGGCAGGAACGCCGGCCTTCAACAGCTGCCCGCGGGAAAACGAAGCGCGAAGCTCGGACAGACCGCCGACAGCCCGGCGAAGGACATCCAGCATCTCCTCCCGGGAGGTTTCGCCGATGTCCTCATCGGGATAATCCACCACGGCATAAAAGCGGCTCACCAGGTCCATGATATCGTCATAGATGACGTTGACAGCCCGGCTGAGACTGCCGGAGAGCTGGCCTGCGGCGTTCCGGGCCGCCTCGGCGGTCTCGGCGTCTATGAGATCGATGACGGCCTCAGCCTGCATAAGATCCATCCGCCCGTTGAGGAAAGCCCTCTGGGTGAATTCACCGCCCCGGGCCTGCCGGGCCCCGGCGGCAAACAGAGCAGCGAGCCCTTCGTTGAGGACAACCGGGGAGCCGTGGCAGTGGATTTCGGCGCAATCCTCGCCGGTATAGCTGTCCGGTCCGGGGAAAAACACGCACAGGACGCTGTCAATGAGGCGGCCACGGCTGTCCAGAAGGTCGCCCAGGACCATAGTCCGCCGGAGCTGGCCGCTTATGGGGCGACCGTTTCTGGCTCGAAACACCTGCCCGAGAACACCGGCGGTATCCGGGCCGGAGAGGCGCAGGATGCCGATGGCGCTGGGGATCTGAGGCGTTGCAATGGCGGCGATAGTGTCGGACATGTCAGACCTCCCGAAGAATTGTTAACTAAGTAATTATATCACGCGAAGGCGCATTTGGGAAGAAGGGGATTGACCGGATGCACAAAATTGGGCGGATGACCGGTACTGAACATAGAAAATATGCAGGACGGGCGTGTCCGCCCGTCCTGCTGATGTTTCGCGGTATTATTGAACCGTGCGCTGTATCTGTTTGCCGGAGAGGTCACCGGCGGAATCCTTTTCGCCCAGTTCCTTGAGCGCGTCGCGGCGGCTCAGGTTGACGCGGCCTTTTTCGTCGATCTCCACGACCTTGACCCAGGTCATGTCACCGATCTTCAGAACGTCCTCCACCTTCTCAACACGGCGGTCGGAGACCTTGGAGATGTGGCACAGACCGTCCTTGCCGGGAGCCAGTTCGATGAAAGCGCCAAGCTGCGCGCCATTCTGCTTGCTGGTCAGATAGCTGACGACACGGCCGTAGTAAAGCTGGCCGACTTCGGGAACGAATACGATCTCGTCGATGAACTTTTTGGCCATTTCGCAGCTTTCCGCGTTGGGAGAGGCGATATGGATCGTACCGTCGTCGTCGATGTCAACTTTGGCGCCGGACTCGGCCACGATCTTCTGGATGACGCTGCCGCCCTTGCCGATGACCTCGCGG
>JAEEGL014387880.1_pt1 | contig 28586 bp, 24 predicted proteins | sample 9134231 | NCBI WGS metagenome assembly JAEEGL01 (sample SAMN16246548, study PRJNA631951) | gut metagenome | biome: gut microbiome; feature: rumen; material: fiber-attached | host: Bos | place: Iran: Karaj | collected 2018-10 | reverse complement strand
TGGAGTTGCCGGTGATGGACACGTCGACATTCTCGTACCACATGATCGCAACGCCTTCCTTCACGTCGTTGGCGCCGTAGCAGTTGACCTTTGCGCGGGGGCTTTCCGGATCCTTGGAATAGCACTTCCGGAAGACTTCCTTCAGCTTGCCGGTGTAGTAGTCATATTCGGTCTCCACATAGGTGAAGCCGTTGATGCGGGAGATGATCTGCGCGGCATCCTTGCCCAGGCCGTTCAGGATGACCCGGAGGGGCTTCTGACGGACGCGGTTGGCCTTCTCGGCGATACCGATGGCGCCTTCAGCGGCAGCGAAGGATTCGTGGCCGGCGAGGAAGGCGAAGCACTCGGTGTCCTCTTCCAGCAGCATCTTGCCCAGATTGCCGTGGCCCAGACCGACCTTTCTGCGGTCAGCAACGGAGCCGGGAATGCAGAAGGCCTGCAGGCCTTCGCCGATGGCGGCGGCGGCTTCATCAGCCTTGCGGCAGCCCTTCTTGATCGCAATGGCGGCGCCGACGGTGTAAGCCCACTTGGCGTTTTCGAAGCAGATGGGCTGAATCTTTTCTACCTGGTGATATACATCCAGACCGGCGGCAACCGTGATGTCACGGGCTTCCTCAATGGAGGAAATGCCATACTCGGCCAGCTTGCTGAGAATTTGCTTTTCTCTGCGCTCGTAAGACTCAAAAAGTTCCATTCTTCAGCCCTCCCTTACTCTTTTCTCGGATCCACCAGCCTGACGGCGTCGGCGATACGGCCGTACTGGCCGGAAGCCTTCTGCAGGGCGGTGGCGGGGTCATCTCCGTTTTTGATGAAATCCATCATCTTGCCGAAGTTGACATACTTGTAACCGATGATCTGGTTCTCCTCGTCCAAAGCGACCTGGGTCACATAGCCCTCGGTCATCTCCAGGTAGCGGGGTCCCTTTTCCAGGGTGCCGTACATGGTGCCGACCATGGAACGGTTGCCCTTGCCCAGGTCCTCCAGGCCGGCGCCGATCTGCAGGCCGTTTTCGGAGAACGCGCTCTGGGAGCGGCCGTACACGATCTGCAGGAACAGCTCGCGCATGGCGGTGTTGATGGCGTCGCAGACCAGGTCGGTGTTCAGAGCTTCCAGCACGGTCAGGCCGGGCAGGATCTCAGCAGCCATGGCGGCAGAGTGGGTCATGCCGGAGCAGCCGATCGTTTCGACCAGCGCTTCCTGGATGATGCCGTCCTTGACGTTGATGGAGAGCTTGCAGCAGCCCTGCTGCGGAGCGCACCAGCCGATGCCGTGGGTATAGCCGGAAATGTCTTTGACATCCTTGGCCTTGACCCAGCGGGCTTCCTCCGGGATGGGCGCAGCACCGTGATGTACCCCCTGAGCAATGGGACACATGTGCTTGACTTCGGTTGAGTAAATCATAGTTACCTCCTCCTTGTGCAATATATCCTTCGGAATGGAACGCGCACCCGGGAAAACCGTGCCCGGTTTCCGGTGAGCAGCCGGGAATGAACGGGCGGCGCGTACACTGCCAAATTTAATTATACTTTATGAATAATGATTTGGCAAGCATTGTTCCCTTTGAAAATCAACGTATCACGGCAGAGGGAACGGACAGCTGGACACGCCGTTTTCAGGGGTGTCCGATTTGACAATGAGTCTTCCCCTTTGTATAATAATCGAACACAAAAATCAAATCATTCCAAACGGAAGGACTGAAGGAGGAAGTAAGGAATGAAAAGGATTCCTGCCCTGCTGCTGGCTTTTGCATGGCTTCTGCTGTGCATACCCGCGTCAGCGGAAGGGAACATCATGAAGTTTGACACAACGGTCGGCAGGGTTTTCGAGGGGGAGACCCTTCAGACAGTGCTGATCCGCGAAGGCGCGCCCGCCGAAGGCGAGGTGACATACGAGGCATCCAACCGGAAGGTCGCGGAAGTGGACAGCCGGGGTGTTGTCACCGGCCTGAACAAAGGGCAGACCACGATCACGGCATCCGTGAAAACGGAAAAGAAAACCTTCCGGGCTCAGATGACCGTGACGGTTGCCCGCAAGGCGGCGTCCGTGGAAGTCAATACCGAAAAGCTGCCGGTGTACAGCGCGTCGGACGTGCTTGTCTCCGGCCTTCTGCAGCCGCGGGATGCGGAGGAAGAAAACGAAGTGCCGGTGCTCGTGCTTCCCGTAAAGAAAAGCTACGAGCTCCGGATCACCGTGCTGCCGAAGGACGCGACCAACCGCCGCGTGACCGTTACCTCCGATAACCCGGACATTGTCCGGGCGCGGGGAACGTCGATCTACGGCATGGAGCCGGGAGAAGCGACCGTTACGGTCGCCAACGAGCTGAGCCCGGAAGTCTGTGTTCAATACCGTGTGCTGGTGGTCCGGCCACTGACCCGCATTGCCCTGTCCCTGCCCGAAAAGAGCGTGGCCGCCGGCGAACAGATCAGCGTCAGCGCCTCGCTGCTGCCGGATGACGCATCCATTCCGCAGCTGGTATGGAGCTCCGCGAATCCGGAGATCGCCGCTGTGGACGAAAACGGCACGGTCACCGGCGTGGCGAGGGGCAATGCCCGGATCATCGCTTCCGCCGCAGACGGCAGCAACGTGCGGGCAAACATCAGTGTTCGCGTCACGCAGAAAGCGGAGCAGATCCTGCTGGACAGGCAGGAGGTGACAGTCGACACCGGCCGGAGCACAGTTCTGAAGGCAACGGTGCTGCCGAAGAACACGGACAACAGAAACGTCATCTGGACCTCTTCCGACGAGTCTGTCGCAACGGTCAGCAACAACGGCTACATCACCGGCAAAGCGCCGGGCGACTGCGAGATCGTATGTACCAGCGCTGAGAACGGGGAAGTGACGGCCGCAGCGGCCGTGCATGTGCAGCAGCCGGTCACCCGGATCGTCTTCGACGGTGAAATCAGCGTGTTTGCCGGCGAGGACGGAAAGGTGGCCTGGACCGTGCAGCCCGATAACGCGACCCATCCCGAGGTGACGCTGACCAGCAGCAAGCCGAACGTCCTGTCCGTAGATCCGGACGGGACCGTCCACGGACTTGCAAAGGGCGAAGCCTTTGTGAGGGCCCTGTCAACCGACGGCAGCAACCGGCAGGCTCAGGTCCGGGTCAGAGTGCTGCAGCACGTAACGGGCGTCCATATGAAGCGCAGGACTGCCTACGTGGACGTGAACGAAACGAACGCCGCCCACGCGATCCTGGAGCCTAACAACGCGAGCAATCAGAACGTGCTCTTCTCCGTGGATGACGAAAGCATCGCGAAGATCAGGAGCAAGGGCAACTGCGTCAACATTACGGGCGTTTCCAAAGGCGAGACCGTCGTCCGGGGCGTCACGGAGGACGGCGGGTATGAAACGTCCATCGCCGTGAAGGTCGGCGACTGGAACAAAGCGCTGGAGTTCAAGAGCTTTGAGTGGGACAAGAAGGGCGCCTTCGCCCTGCGGGTGAAAAACAACAGCGAGCTGACCATCACCGAGATCACCGCGGAGATCCGGATGTTCGACGCTTCTCCGGACGCCGGAAACGCGCCGATCCCGATCAATACCAAGGACGGCAGCCACGTGGTTAAAGCGGTCTGGAGGAAGACCCTGCTTCCCGGGGAGGAGACCAGCCTGAGGAACCCCTGGAAGATGATCAACTACAAAGCGCCGGCTGACATGGACGTGACCCGGGGAACTGTCACGATCCTCAGCTATCAGATCGATGACGACTGGATCAAGACGATCCGCGAAAGACGCCGCCCGTTCCAGGACTGGTAATCCGTATGCCGGAAAAAACATCGGACCGGACGCCGGGCGCCGCTCCCGAAAGGGGGCGGCGCTTTTCGTTTCCGGGATGACCCCGGATACGGCCTCCGGCGCTGCCTCTTTCCTGCCGGAAAGATTGCGGGAAAAGGGCTCATTTGATATAATGGACGCGAATTCGGACAGATGCGGAGCGGGAAGATGAAAAGAGAGAATCTGACGGTACTGTTTCCCTATCAGGACAGCGTGACCTGGAATACGCTGACAGAAGAAACGCTGCACGATCTGGGGATCGATTTTATCTGCGAAAAAGTGACTGCGGATCCGAAGGAAAGGGTGCTGATCCAGCAGATCCTGGGCAATATGACGGCCGACGCGCGGGTCACGCGTTTCCGGTGTGAGGTGTTTGACGATCTGTACCGGAATCCCGATATCCGGAAACGGATGCTGGAGCTTCTGGGCCACGTCAAATTCCTGAACGATTACGGTACAGTGCGCCGTCCCTCCGAGGAGGCGGCCGGGCTGTGGGACCTGCTGCACAGGCTGGATGAGATCAACGATTATATTGCCACGGTGGAGGAGCTGGAAGACTGCCTGAAGAACCGGGAGCTGCATTCTGAAGGAATGCGGGAGCTTCGCAGAGGGATCGAAGTGATCCGGCATGACAGCGGCTTTGACGAGCTGAAGAAGGATATTTCCAATCTGAAAACGGACGCGAACAGCCTGAAGAGCGTCACGGTGGGCATCAACCTGAACGAGCGGATGGAGGCGACCGGCATCGGTCTGATCGCCGCCAACAGCAAGTTTTTTACCCGATCCAATATCCTGCGCTCCTTCAGCGACGCCATCAGCCGGAAGGACCAGCTGAAGCAGGAGGCGGAATGGGACGGAAGCATGAACTGGCATCCTGCAACGGGCCTGCTGGACAAGCTGGCGGAAGGCGTGGAGAATGTGACCCGGCGCGTGCTGCCGAAGATCAACCCCATTGCCGCTGTGACCATGGCGCGGGTGCCGGGCGACGACGGAACGAGGGACATACCCCGCACCATGGATTCCGCCCTGAACAACCTGCTGTCCGCTACGGTTCGCAAGCTGCGGGACACGCTGAACAAGTATGCCACGGTCAGCATCCGGGAAATGACCGAGCTGATCCCGGAGCTGGTGTTTTACGTCCGCTGGGCGGAGTATATTGAGCGGCTCCGGGCAAAGGGCTGGCAGTTCTGCGAAGCGGAGGCGGAGGACAGCCCGGACGGCGCGCCGCATATGGAGGCAAAGGGCTTCTATAATCTGAAGCTGACCGCGGTGGAAACTCCGGAGAGTACCGTGGCAAACGACCTGGGCTTTGACGCGGAAAAACGGGTCTACCTGCTGACAGGCGCCAACCGGGGCGGAAAGACGACCGTGACGCAGGCCGTGGGCCAGCTGATGCTGCTGGCGCAGGGAGGGATCTATGTTCCCGCGGAGGGCTTCCGCTTTACACCGGCGGACGGGATCTACACCCACTTCCCGGCGGACGAGGACAGGACGCTGGATCTGGGACGGCTCGGCGAGGAATGCAAGCGTTTCCGGGAGCTTTTTGAGAAATGCACGGAAAGCAGCCTGCTGCTGCTGAACGAGACCTTCTCCACCACCTCCTTTGAGGAAGGGTACTATATCGCGGCGGACGCGATCCGCGCGATCCTCAGCCGGGGAACGCGGACGATCTACAATACGCACATGCATAAGCTGGCCAAGGAGCTGGAGCAGTTCAACCGGGAGGACGGGAAGGCGAAGGCAGTTTCTCTGGTCGTCCGGTCGGAAGGCGGGAAAAGGTCGTTCCGGGTCGAAATCGCGCCGCCGGAGGGTACGTCCCTGGCCAGGGATATCGCCGAGAAATACGGCGTAACATACGAGGCGCTGACCGGGACGGCGGAGGAACGGAATTGAACTGCACCTATCTTCTGAAATGCGCGGACGGCACCCTGTACTGCGGATGGACAAACGACCCGGAAAAACGCCTGGCTGCCCATAACGCGGGAACGGGAGGAAAGTATACACGGTCCCGCCGGCCGGTGGAAATGGTCTGGGTGGAGCGCTTTGAAACAAAGCGGGAAGCCATGAGCCGGGAGGCGCAGATCAAGCGGATGAAACGGAGCGAGAAGCTGAAGCTGATCGGGGAAGGAAAACCGGGAAAGGAAAAGGAAAAATGAGCGGAACGGTCTGGGTAACAGGTGCTTCCAGCGGTTTGGGGCTGCATACAGCCATGGCTCTGCGGGACGCCGGGTGGAAGGTGATCGCCGGCGCGCGAAGCTTCCGGGAGGAAGGAATGGCGGACGGCATGATCAGGCTGACGCTGGACGTGACGGACGAGGAGAGCGTCAGCGCTTTCTGCGAAAAGGCGAAGACCTACGGCCGGCCGGACGCGCTGGTGCAGTGCGCCGGGATGCTGGTGCTCGGCTCCTGTGAGGAGACGGCGACGGAGGAATTCCGCCGGGTGATGGACACCAACTTCCTGGGCATGGTGAGGATGAACCGGCATGTGCTGCCGATGATGCGGGAACAGGGCGGAGGAAAGATCGTGATGTTCTCCTCCATCAACGGCCTGATGGGCGTTCCCTTCCAGAACGCTTATACTGCCAGCAAGCACGCGATCGAGGGCTACGCGGAGTGCCTGCTGATGGAGGGAAAGCCTTTCGGGATCCAGGTGATGCTGGTGGAGCCCGGTGATCACCGCAGCGGCAGCGACGCCTACCGCCCACACGCGAAGGCCATGACGGACGCGTCGCCCTACGCATGGGAGTATAAATGCGCCACGGAGAAGATCCATCACGATGAGACCAACGGGAGCGACCCGGACGTGCTGGGGCGGAAGATCGCCCGCACCCTGAAAAAGAAAAAGATCCCCTTCCGCAAAAGGATCGCGAGCGCGGATCAGCACCTGGCGGTGTACGTGCACAGATTCCTGCCCGCCAAGGTGAACGCGGCCATCCTGCGGAGCTACTATATCCGGAAAAAAGACAGGGCATAAGGAGACAACGGAAACGATGAAAAAAAGAATCGCCGCACTGCTGCTGGCAGCTTTGCTGCTGCCGGCCGGAATGCACGCGGAAGAAGTGACGGAGGAAACCATCACGGAGGAGGAGATCCTGCCGGCGGAAAGCAGCCCCCTGCTGACCGAGGACGAGGAAAACGGCATATGGCGCTATGAATCCCCGGAGCTGAGAATCGAGATCACCCGGTACAACGAGACGGTCAAGATCAAAAAGAAGAATTATCAGCGGATCTACTGTGTGGCGGAGATCTGGGCGTCCGAGGCCTCACCGCTGGGCTTTGTCATGACCGAGGGAAAGATCCCGGGCCGGAAGCAGGTGAGCCCGGAGCTGCTGACGGACAAATATCAGCCGGTTTTTGCCATGTCGGACGATATGTACGGGCTGCGCCTGAGAAAGCTGGACGACGGGCGGTACAAATACGATTATCACGGTACGGTGATCCGCTATGGCGAGATCCTGGCCAGCAAGACCCGGAACAGCGCGAAAAAGCGGCAGTGGCCGAACCTGGACACGATGGCGGTGTTCGGGGACGGGAGCGTGAAAACCTTCGTCTGCGACGCGCATACGCCGGAGGAATATCTGAAAATGGGTGCCGTCCACGTCATGGCCTTCGGCCCCTGGCTCCTGTCGGAGGGAGAAATCAATCCGGATGTGCTCGATCCGAAGTACTATCCCTATAATGAACCGAGGGCTGCCATCGGCATGGTGGAGCCCTACCATTATGTGGCGATCGCCGCGCAGGGCCGGCCGGACGGGAAGTATGCCGGTGTGCACCTGGACTGGATGGCGGAAAAAATGAAGGAAATGGGCTGCACCGAAGCGCTGAACCTGGACGGCGGAGCAACGGTGACCATGTTCTTTAACGGAAAGGTGATCCTGACCGGCCAGGTCAAGACCGTGAAAAAGCAGACCGTTCCGGATCTGAGAAGCCAGGGAAGCCTGATCGTGTTCGGCCTGCCGGAAAGCGCACCGGCAGCGGAAAAATAAAAAAGCTTGATTCCCCTCCGGAAATCGGCTATACTCCCCTTTGCCAAAGCGCAGTGAGTTCGTAACCATCCTCACTTAAAACAAAACTAGGGACGGAGAATACTATGATGAACAGAAACAAAACCAAGGAACTTGCCCTGAGCGGCATGATCGCCGCACTCTATGTTGTACTGACCTGGCTGGCAAACGCCATGGGGCTGGCTTCCGGCGCCGTTCAGGTACGGTTTTCCGAAGCGCTGACCATCCTGCCGGTCTTCTTCACGGCGGCTGTGCCGGGACTGACTGTCGGCTGTGTCCTGGCCAATCTGCTGACCGGCTTGCCCCTGTGGGACGTTGTGTTCGGTTCGCTGGCAACGCTGATCGGCGCGGCCGGCACCCGGCTGCTCCGGAACAAGCCGCTGCTTGCGTGGATCCCGCCGGTACTCAGCAATATGCTGATCGTTCCCATCGTGCTGATGAAGGTGTACGGCGCGCCGGAATCCTGGTTCTATCTGGTGCTCACGGTGGGCGCCGGAGAGGTGATCAGCTGCGGTGTGCTGGGCCTCCTGCTTTATCACGGACTGAAGAAAGTTGTCAACACGGCGGCTGTGTAAAAAGCAGCCGGACGAATAAACGCGCTTTGCTGAAAATGGCCGCTGTCATCGGAGACAGCGGCCATTTATTGATCCATATGTTACTGCCAGAGGGGAACGGGATAAAGCCCGTTTTCCGCCAGGGCGGCCAGGGCGGCTTTGACCTGCGGCTTGTCCTCCTGATAAGTGACGCCCCACCAGCGGTCTTCACTGTAGAGTACGCGGACGGCGGCTTTCTTCTCATCCAGCAGCTCGTTGACCGCGAAGGGCAGGAAGAATTCGGCCTTGAGCGGGTTCTCCTTCAGGGCGCGGTCCAGGAAAAGCGGGAAGCGCGCTTCCAGCTCGGTGAGCAGGGAGGGGGTAAAGCCCCACATGTTCATGGAGACGGGCGCGTCGGCCGGCAGTGAACGGTACAGGCCGTCCCCCTCGGTATAGAGGGGACCGTCGCAGGTCGAGATGATATGGGTGCGCTCGGTAATGCCCTTCAGGGAACCGTCCTCCGATACCTCGCAGACCCCGCGGGAGACGTAGCCGTTCTCCGTCAGCGTGTTTTTCAGGCGGTAGGCGACCATCATAAAGCGCAGCTTTTCATCATCCTGCAGATGGGTCAGCGCGTCATAGGCGGCCCTGAAGGCGCCGGGTCCGTAATAGTCGTCGGCATTGATGACGGCGAAGGGGGCGTCGATCAGATCCTTGCAGCAGAGCACGGCGTGGCCGGTGCCGAAGGGCTTGACGCGGCCTTCCGGGACGGAGTAGCCGGCAGGAAGCATATCCGTTTCCTGAAAGGCGTAATTCACTTCAATATATTTGCTCAGCCGGTCTCCGACAAAATGCCGGAATTCCGCTTCGATCTGATGCTTGATCAGGAAAATGACACGCCTGAAGCCTGCGCGGCGGGCGTCGAAAATACTGTAATCCAGGATCACCTCGCCGTTCGGGCCGACGGGATCGATCTGCTTGAGACCGCCGTAGCGGCTGCCCATACCGGCAGCCATGATCAGCAGGATCGGTTCCTTATTCATAGAGATACCTCCTGACGGACGTAAGTTTTAGCCGTGAAACAGCTTGTGGGTCTGGTAGGCCGGGTCGCAGGACAGATTCAGCCCGAGGCGGCGGAAGGTGTTATCGTCCACGGCGGGAAGGATCACGGTGGAATGCGCCTCGCAGCCCTTGAGCAGCGGGAGCATGTTCAGGGCCTTCGCCGCGTTCGGGTCGCTTGCCGCGCAGACGGACAGGGCGACCAGCGCCTCGTCCGAATGCAGACGGGGATTGTGGTTGCCGAGGTATTTGCACTTCAGCTCCTGAACGGGCTCAATGACTTCGTGGGACATCAGATGCGTCTTCTTCGGAATATCGCCCAGGCGCTTGATGGCGTTCAGCACCACGGCGGCGGAGGGGCCGAGCAGGTCCGAGGTTTTGCCGGTGATGATCTCCCCGTCCGGAAGCTCGATGGCCAGCGCCGGCTGCCCGGTGGCTTCAGCCCGGTCACGGGCGGCCTGGATCACGGGACGCAGGTCGTCGCTGATGTCCAGATTCTTGATCAGCAGCTTGATCTTTTCGGCTTCCGCGCGGGAAGCATGCCCCTGAAGGAAGGAGCAGCGGGCCGCGTAATAACGGCGCAGGATCTCTTTCCTGGCGGCGTCGCAGCAGGCTTCGTCATCGGAAATGCACAGGCCGGCCATGTTCACGCCCATATCCGTCGGGCTCTTGTAGGGGGACGTTCCCCAGATGCGCTCAAACAGCGCGTTGAGGACCGGGAAGATCTCGATATCCCGGTTGTAGTTGACGGTGGTCTGCCCGTAGGCATCCAGATGGTACGGGTCGATCATGTTCACGTCGCTCAGATCCGCCGTGGCCGCTTCATAGGCGACGTTGACCGGATGCTTGAGCGGAAGGTTCCAGATGGGGAAGGTTTCAAACTTGGCGTAACCTGCTTTGATGCCGCGCAGGTTTTCCTGATAAAGCTGGCTCAGGCAGGTGGCCATCTTGCCGCTTCCGGGCCCGGGCGCCGTGATCACCACGAGGGGACGGGTGGTCTCGATATAATCGTTCCGCCCGAAACCGGATTCACTGACGATGTGCTCAATGTCGGCCGGATAGCCTTCTATGGTGTAATGACGGTAGGTACGGATGCCCAGAGCGTTCAGCCGCTGCTCAAAGGCGACGGCCGCCGGCTGGGAGGCGTAACGGGTGAGAACCACGGAGCCGACGTACAGCCCGATACCCCGGAAGGCGTCGATCAGGCGGAGCGTGTCCGCGTCATAGGTGATGCCGAGGTCGCCGCGGACCTTGCTCTTTTCAATGTCATCGGCGTTGAGAACGATCAGGATCTCCGCCTGATCCTTCATCTTCAGCAGCATCTGGACCTTGCTGTCCGGATGAAAACCGGGCAGGACGCGGCTGGCATGGAAATCGTCGAACAGCTTGCCGCCGAATTCCAGGTACAGCTTGCCGCCGAACTGCTCGATCCGCTCCAGGATCTTTTCTGACTGCAGCCGGGTATATTTGTCATGATCGAAACCGATTTTCATTCCAGATCCCCCTCCGTAAACAAAAAACAAACAAAATATATTGTATGCGTGCAGGGCAGCAGGGTCAAGGGGTGGGAACGGATATTTTTCGTTTTCCGGGGTTGATTTTGGAGACGGAAACCGCTATACTCTACCGTGCCGCGAATGTGATGACGGTCGGGTCCCGTGCGATCTGTCGGTGTGAACCCTGTCAGGTCCTGACGGAAGCAGCAGTAAGCATTGGATGGATGTGCTGCGGGGCAGCCCGGCTTGAGCAGGCGCGGTTTTTTTTATGTTCCTGACCGCGGAGACCCTTGTATCCGCAGGGAATGATGGTATACTGTGTTCTATCACTGATGAAGCGGAGGAAGACCGGAATGGAATTGGAAGTAATACGCGCAGTTGACCCCGAGGTGACCGAGGCCATCGAGCTGGAGCTTGGCCGCCAGCGGACGCACATTGAGCTGATTGCCAGTGAGAACTTTGTTTCTCCCGCCGTAATGGCCGCGATGGGCACCTGCCTGACGAACAAGTATGCCGAGGGTTATCCGGGAAAGCGGTACTACGGCGGCTGCGAGTATGTGGATATCGTGGAAGAGCTTGCCCGCAAAAGAGCCTGCCAGCTTTTCGGCGCTGAGCACGCAAACGTTCAGCCCCACAGCGGCGCGCAGGCCAACATGGCGGTCTACTTCGCAATGCTCAAGCCCGGGGACACGGTCATGGGCATGAGCCTCTCCAACGGCGGCCATCTGACCCACGGAAGTCCCGTGAATATGAGCGGCGCCTATTTCAATTTTGTTCCCTACGGCGTTTCTTCCGAGACGGAAAAGATCGACTATGACGAGGTCCGCCGCATTGCGCTGGAATGCAAGCCGAAGCTGATCGTTGCCGGCGCCTCCGCCTATCCGAGAACGATCGAGTTTGACAAGCTGCGCGCCATTGCCGATGAGGTCGGTTCACTGCTGATGGTCGATATGGCCCATATCGCCGGCCTGGTAGCGGCGGGAGAGCATCCCAGCCCCGTTCCCTATGCCGATTTTGTGACCACCACCACGCACAAGACGCTGCGCGGCCCGCGCGGCGGCATGATCCTCTGCCGGGAGCAATACGCCAAGGCAATTGACAAGGCGATTTTCCCGGGTACGCAGGGCGGCCCGCTGGAGCACATTATCGCGGGCAAGGCCGTCTGCTTCGGCGAAGCGCTGAAGGATGACTTCAAGGCCTATCAGCACCAGATCATCCTGAACGCCAAAGCGATGGAAAACACCTTCCGCCGCGAGGGCGTCCGCATGGTTTCCGACGGAACGGACAACCACCTGCTGCTGCTGGATTTCACCGGCACCGAGATGACCGGCAAGATGATGGAGGCTCTGCTGGAGGATGCCAACATCACCGTGAACAAGAACACCGTGCCGAACGAGACCCGCAGCCCCTTCGTGACCAGCGGTATCCGCGTCGGAACGCCCGCCGCCACCAGCCGCGGCCTGAAGGAAGCGGAGATGACGAAGGTCGCCGAATGGATCGCCAGGATCCTGCGGGAAGGCGAAACCGCCGTGCCGGCCGTGAAGGCCCAGGTGGAAGCCCTGATGGCGAACTATCCCCTCTACGCGTAAATCGTTCAGAAACCGATGCCTTTCAGAAGGAAGAACCGCAAGGTTCTTCCTTTTTTTCGGATAAATCCGAACATTTTGCGGAAACGGACAAAAAACATCTTTTATTTGCCAAAAAAGATATGGCAAAAAATCCCTCAATGTGTTAGAATACAAAAAAACGTAAGCTGAATAGGTTTGGGTTTTTTCGGAAGTCCGAATGACTTCGTATAGTTTTATATGTTTTTGTTTATAGGAGGGAGCGCTGTGACTTCTAAAGCGCGTGAACAGGAGCCCGGAAAGCTGAGGATCGTATCTCTCGGCGGCGTGGATGAGATCGGTAAGAATATGACGGTTTTCGAGTACGGCGATGATATCATCATCGTCGACTGCGGCAGCATATTCCCGAAGGAAGACATGCTGGGGGTCGACCTTGTCATCCCGGATATCACCTATCTCATGGATAAGCGCGACAGGATCCGCGGATATCTGTTTACCCACGGACACGAAGATCACATCGGCGCAACACCGTATATTCTGCGGCAGGCCCCTGCCCATATTTACGGGACAAAGCTGACGCTGGCCCTGGTGGATCTGAAGCTGAAGGAATACCGGGTGGACAATATCCCGATGCATATCGTCAAGCCGCGGGACGTGGTGCAGCTCGGCTGCTTTACCTGTGAATTCATCCACGTCAGCCATTCCATCGCGGGTGCCTGCGCTATCGCGATCACCTGCCCCGCCGGCACCGTTATCGTGAGCGGCGACTTCAAGGTGGACTATACGCCCATTGACGGGCATGTGACAGATCTGCAGACCTTCGCCCGGTACGGCGAGCAGGGCGTGATGTGCCTGCTGTGCGAATCCACCAACGTGGAGCGCTCCGGCTATACCATGAGTGAAATGAAGATCGGCGAGACCTTTGACAAGATGTTCGCCCAGGCGGGCGGACGGGTCATTGTGGCCATGTTTGCCAGCAATATCCACCGTATGCAGATGATCATTGACAACGCGATCCGCTACGGGCGGAAGGTCTGCTTTATCGGGCGCAGCATGGTGAACGTCAGCCGCGTGGCTATGAGCATCGGGGAATTGAAGATCCCGGAGGGCTGGCTGATCGACATGGACGTGCTGGATGAGTATCCGGACAACGAGCTGCTGGTAATGACCACGGGCAGCCAGGGCGAGCCGATGGCGGGCCTGACCAGGATGGCCTATGCCGAGCACCGCAAGCTGCAGATCCGTCAGAGCGATATGGTCATCATATCCGCTACGCCGATCCCCGGTAATGAGAAATTCATCTCCCGCGTGATCAACCAGCTGTACCGGCTGGGCGCGCAGGTGGTTTACAGCGCCATGGCCGAGGTGCATGTATCCGGCCACGCCTGTCAGGAGGAGCTGAAGCTGATCCACGCGCTGGTCCGGCCGAAGTACTTCATCCCGGTCCACGGCGAATACAGGATGCTCTGGCAGCACGCCGTGCTGGCGGAGTCCATGGGTGTGGGAAGCCAGAACATCGTGATCCCCGAGATGGGGCAGGTGATCGAGATGAACGAGAACACCCTGGCCCTGGGAGAACAGGTGCCCGTGGGCGGCATTCTTGTGGACGGCCTCGGCGTCGGAGACGTGGGCAACGTGGTTCTCCGCGACCGCAAGCATCTGAGCCAGGACGGCCTGCTGATCGTATGCCTGGCGATCGACCGGGACGAGGAAAAGCTGGTCAGCGGCCCGGACATTGTCAGCCGCGGATTCATCTATGTGCGGGAGAATGAGGACATCATCGACAATACGCAGGAGCTGGTCCGGGAGATCCTGTCTTCCAGCAGCCTGGCCGGCGACAACTGGCCGAACCTGAAGAATACGATCAAGGATGAGGTGCACAACTACATCTTTGAGAAGATCAAGCGCAATCCGATGATCCTGCCCATCATCCTTGATGTTTAAGCCGAAAAAAGTTATAATTCCGGGAGGAGAAGATTTCTCCTCCCATTTCTTGTTTTCAGGGGGAACTGCTTCCATGGATTATTCTCAGGCTTACCGGCTGGCGGACGCGATCCGCGCAGGTGAAGAATATCAGACCTATCATGCCCTGAAGGAATCCGTCATGGCGGATGAAACGCAGGCGGCCCTGATCCGGGAATACCGGAGGCTGCAGACGGTCATACAGATGAGCGCCATGTCCGGACAGAAGCCGCCGGAGGAGGATATGCAGCGATTTTCCGCGCTGAATGCCCTGCTGTATTCCAAACAGGAGGTCATGAATTTTCTCCTTGCGGAAATGCGGCTGCAGCAGGTGCTGGCGGATATTTTCAAAATCGTGACGGACGCCGCCGACGTGGAGATCACGCTCCCCGGCACGGAGGGATAAGGTTTGAACAAGGATAAGGATTATACATACCGAAGCATCCGGGATGAAAGGGAATACGGTCCGTACTGGTACAGCGCCCTGTGGAAGGTGCTGCGTCCGGTGCTGGTCGCCCTGACTGTGGCGGTCATGGTGGCCGGCCTGTGCATGATGCTGTGGAATAAGGTGGACAGCAGCTTCTTTGCGCCGATGGACAGCGAAGACCGGACCGAGATCCCGTTCGAGATCGCCTCCGGGGAAAGCCTGACGCGGGTGGCCGGGAACCTGGAGGCTGCCGGACTGATCCACAGCAAGTCCGTATTCAAATATTACTGTGATTTTGCCGGGATGGGCCAGAAGATCCAGACAGGCGCCTATACCCTGTCCAGAAGCATGAGCCTGACGGAGATCGCCGACAGGCTGACCACGGGCGACGGAAACCCGATCGTGCGCAATGTGACCATGATCCCCGGGGAAACGGTGGAGGATTTCGCGGCGAAGCTGGTCAAGTCCGGTGCCCTGGAGGATCCTTCCGCTTTGCTGGAGCTGTGCAGGACCGGGACGGCATTCCGGGATTATTACTATATTCAGGACGTGCTGACGGGCGGCAACGCGGAGCGCCGGAAGTATGTGCTGGAGGGATATCTCGCTCCCGATACCTACGAGGTATACACCCGGGCGACGGAGGAGGAGATCCTCCGCAAGCTGCTGAGCCAGACGGAGGCAGTGTTTACGGCGGAGCTGCAGGAGCGGGCAGAGGAAACCGGCATGACCATGGACCAGGTGCTGACGCTGGCCAGCCTGATCGAGAAGGAAGCAAAAACGGCGGACTTTGCCAAGGTGAGCGCCGTATTCCATAACCGCCTGAAGGCGAGGATGAAGCTGCAGAGCGACGTGACGATCCACTATATTACAGGCGTCAGGAAAATGGCGCTGGACGACCGGGACCTGAACGCGAACAGCCCCTACAACACCTATGTATACGGGGGGCTGCCGGTGGGACCGGTCTGCAACCCCTCCCGCGCGGCGATCCAGGCAGCCCTGTACCCGGATGAGATGTATCTGGCGGAAAACTACCTGTATTTCTGCGCCAAGAATCCGGAAAGCGGAGAGCTTTACTTCTCCAAAACGCTGGCAGAGCACGAGCAGGCGGTAGCCATCTATGCCCCGCTCTGGAAGCAGTTTGACCAGAGCAGAGGGATACAGTAATGAATATACCGGAGCTGCTTTCTCCCGCGGGAAGCATGGAATCGCTGGAAGCCGCGCTGCATTTCGGCGCGGACGCCGTTTACGGCGGCATGAAGAAATACGGCCTGCGGGCGATGGCGGACAACTTTGACGGAGCGGAGCTGCGGAAAGCGGTAGCTGCGGCGCACGGGATGGGCAGGAAATTCTACCTGACCATGAATATCTATCCGTTCGACGATGAGCTGGAGGGCTTTGCTGAGGCAGCCCGCCATGCGCTTGAGGCGGGAGTGGATGCCGCGATCGTCAGCGACCCCGGCGCGATCCGGACGCTGAGGACGCGGGTGCCGGAGCTGAAGATCCATGTGAGCACACAGGCCAGCACGGTCAATACTCCGGCGGCGGAAATGTACCGGGACATGGGCTGCGAGCGCGTGATCCTGGCCAGGGAGGTCAGCCTGGAACGGATCGCGGAGATGAAGAGACGCCTGGGGGACAGCATCCAGCTGGAGACCTTTGTTCACGGAGCCAGCTGCATGGCATATTCCGGACGGTGCCTTCTCAGCGCCTACCTGACCGGACGGAGCGGGAACCGGGGCGAATGCGCCCAGCCCTGCCGGTGGAAATATGCCGTGGTGGAGGAAAAGCGCCCGGGAGAATACATGCCTGTGGCGGAAGACGAAAACGGGACCTACCTGTTCTCCGCGAGGGATCTGTGCCTGATGCCGATCCTGCCGGAGCTGTGTGCCGCGGGCGTATCCAGCCTCAAAATCGAGGGCCGGATGAAATCGGAATATTATGTGGCGACTGTGACGGGCGCCTACCGGCGCGCGCTGGATCTGCTCAGGACCGGGGAGGAAGCGTTCCGCAGGGCACTGCCGGAATTGACGGAGGAACTGAAATGCGCCAGCCACCGGGACAGTGACACCGGCTTTCTGCTCGGGAAGCCGGAGACGCCAGGGGAAGCCGAGGGCTTCCATCAGGAGCGGGAATATATCGCCCGCGTGCTGGACGCGGATACCGGAAACGGACTCAGCCGCCTGCTGCTGAAGAACCGGTTTTTCGCCGGGGACGAGCTGGAGCGGATGGGGCGGGACGGCATTACAAAGGTGAAGGCCGTTCCCTTCATTCGGGAAAAGACCGGAGAGCGGATGGAAAGCTTCGGCGTGGCCGGGGAAACCGTTCTGATGGAAGTGCCCGGCTGTGAAAAGGGCGACATGCTGCGGGGCCAGGTGAGGAATCACAGAAGATAGAAAACAACCGCAAAAAAAGATTGCAGATTTGTTAATAATACATTAAACTATATTTGTCGGATTGGAAAAACATTTTGACGGGAGAGGTGCAGAGAAATGGCCGGATATGTATCTGACGCTGTGATTCGCCGCTTGCCCGGTTATTACCGCCATCTGAGGGAGCTGGAGGAGGAAGGCATCATGCAGATCTCTTCCCAGGACCTCGGAGAAAGAATGCAGCTGACTCCGTCACAGATCAGGCAGGATATCAACTGCATCGGCGGGTTTGGCCGTCAGGGCTTCGGATACCCCGTGCATGAGCTGAAGGAGCATATCCGCGGGATCATGGGCCTGAAGACCGAACACAGGATGGCTATTCTGGGCGCGGGCCGGATCGGCAACGCGGTGTCCGACCATGCCGGGTTTCAGCGTGAGGGATTTCATACGGTAGCCCTGTTTGATACGGACGCTGCCAAACTGCGCGACGGGAAAACCGGACTGCCCGTCTATCCGATGAGTGAGCTGGAGGACAGGCTTCCGGAGCTGAAAGTATCTGTTGTGGCGCTTGCGCTGCCTGCCGCAGCCGCGCAGGAAGCCCTGGACCGTGTATACGCGCTCGGAATCCGGGCGATCTGGAATTTTGCGCCGGTGGATCTGAAGTATCCGCGCGATATGGTAGTGGTCAATGTTCATCTGAGCGATTCGCTCTATACCCTCAGCTACCGGATGTCGCATATGGAATCTGTCTGACCGGCAAGCTGAGGAAACGGAGAAATGGCAAGAATCAAGCGGTATGACCTGTATGAGGGCGACGGGGAGATTATCGGGGAACAGGAGGGCTGGAATCTTTCCGATCGGAAAGCGCATCAGCCCCTGCCGGGACGCGCGCCGCTGGGCCGCGACGAAGACCTGAAGGAAAGAGACCGGCTGGCCCGGGAAAATGAAAAGCCCGCAGGAAGAAGGGTCCGCTACTTTCCGGAAAATGAAGGGGAGGACGCGTATGGCGCGCCCTCCACGCTGTTTGACGATTTTGACAGGTTTGAAGAACCTCTGCCTCTGAAAAAAGCATATTCCCGGAAAAAGAAGATCAGGCACCGCGGTGCCTGGATCTTTACGATCGTGCTGTGCTGCCTGTTCCTGACGGCAGCGGGGGTTTTTATGCTGCCGCAGCTGACGGGGATCCGCTATAAATTCCTGCCGAATTACGCGTTTGCCAACGGCAGCATCATCGAGCTGGATGAAAAGAGGGCGGAAACCTTTCACGACAACGTATCGGAAATCTTTACCGACAGGATCTATACGGGTGTTTTCATCGACGACGTCGATGTGAGCGGAATGACAAAGAATCAGGCGGCGGCTGCCGTGGCGGCCGTATCCGACACGGCGGGAGAAGTCTTCGACATCACGGTGACGGTGGGGAACCAGAGCTGGCACGTGAATAACGAAAGGGTCCCTGTCAGCCGGAACATCAGCGAGACGGTGGAAAAGGCGTGGGCCCAGGGACGGAGAAGCATCAGCATGACCCGGGGCAGCGGCGGGATCACCTTCGCGGAGCGCGTCAAAATGGCATCTTCACTGCGCTCCTTCCCGGTCAGCTATTATACGGTGAAGACCTACGACCGCGAAAAGCTGCGGAATCTGACGGACGGCATTGTGAATTACGTGAACCGGGAGCCGATCAACAGCAACGTGGCGACCTTCGATTTCAATACAAAAGAGTTTACTTTTACGGATGACGTGCCGGGCGCGAAGCTGGATCCGGACGATCTGTACAGCCGGGTGGCGGAAAAACTGGACAACGGGGATTACTATGCCCAGATCTACGCGGTGCCGGAAAAGGTGCTGGCGAGAATGACCAAAACGGAGCTGAAAAACAGCTTCGGACTGATCTCCACCTACACGACAAAAACCACCAACAATAACAACCGGAACACGAATATCCGGCTGAGCGCGGACGCCATCAGCGGAACGACGGTCCTTCCCGGAGAGACCTTTTCCTTCAACAGCACGACCGGCGAGAGGACGATCGCGAAGGGCTATAAGGAAGCAACGGCCATCTCCGGCGGCGCCAGCCGGGACGAAGTGGGCGGCGGAGTCTGCCAGACGAGCTCCACGCTGTTCAACGCCGTGGCCCGCGCGAATCTCGAGATCGTGGAAAGAAGCCCGCATGCCTGGCCGTCCAGCTATGTGGAGAAGGGCTTTGACGCAACGGTCAACTGGCCGGGCCTTGATTTCAAATTCAAAAACAATACGGAGTGGCCGATTTTTATCATCTCTTATTACCGGGACAGGAAAGTGACGGCCGAGGTCTACGGCATGAGCCTCGGACCGGACACGAAGATCGACCTGGAAAGCAAAACCGTCAAAACGCTGGCGCAGCCGGAAGGGACCAAATATGAGATCAACCCAAATCTGCCCCTGGGCACCGAAAAGTTAACAGTGCAGGGCAGGAGCGGCTGCGTGGTGGAGACATGGAAGGTCTGGAAGCAGGGCAACAGGGAGATCAAACGGGAGCTGCTGTTCAAATCCACCTACAAGGCCTATCAGGAGACTGTGGAATACAACCCCCGCTGAGATACAGGGCTTGCAAAGCCGCAAGGCTTATGGTATAATCCGTTCCGTTGCCGAAGTGGCGGAATGGCAGACGCCGCGGATTCAAAATCCGCTGCCCTCAAAAGCGTGCGGGTTCAAGTCCCGCCTTCGGCACTGAATAGGGAAGCCCTCCGGGAAGCTGTATTCCCAGGGGGCTTTTCTTCTGTCCGCACGGAAGCGGCTGTGGTATAATGACGGGCGTGGCATCATTGCCGCGGAAGGGAGAGCAAAGCATGAGGATCGGGCTGGCGTGTTATGAGTTCCGGAACGGGGACACGGAATACAACCTCGGGCAGATCGAAAAGGGCCTGACGGAGGCCGCCGGGAAGGCGGACCTGCTCTGCTTCGGCGAGACCTTCCTGCAGGGATTTGACGCGCTCTGCTGGGATTATGAAAAGGACCGGGCGGTCGGCGTGAGCCGGGACTCGGAGACCTTCGCGAGACTGAAGCAGCTGACAGTGAAGACCGGTGTGGATCTGCTGACCGGCTATATCGAGGCGGAGGGGGACGCGCTGTATTCCTCCTGCGTCCTGATCTCCGGGGGCAGGACCGTATATAACTACCGCAGGATCTCTGTCGGCTGGAAGGAATTCAGCCGGACGGACGCGCATTACCGCGAGGGCGGCGTGACGGAGGACTTCGATTACCGCGGAAGAAAGCTGCGGATCACCCTTTGCGGGGATCTGTGGGAATATCCGGAAAGATTCCGGACGGACGGGGTCCTGATCTGGCCGGTGTATGTGGATTTCTCCCTTGAGGACTGGAAGCGGGAGGAAAAGGAATACGCCGCACAGGCAGGCAAGGCGGCAGACACGGTCCTGATGGTCAATTCCATCACCCGGACGCCGGTCTGCCACGGCGGAGCGTTCCGCTTTGAAAAGGGAGAAATTAAAGAAAAGCTGCCCTTTGACAGGGAGGGCATCCTTTATACCGATCTGTAAGAAAGGATATGAAAAAGAAGCTCCGGATCACCGGAGCTTCTTTCCGTTCAGAGATTTATTTCTTCTGGATCTCCTCGATCAGTTCCAGCACGCGCTTTGTTCCGTCCGCGGGCGGGGCGTCCGAAAGGGCCCGGGTCAGGGCTTCCCGGTCAGCCCAGGTGGCGAGCAGCGCGTCCGCCAGCGAGTCGGATGTCATATCCTCCTGAGCGAGCACGTGGCACAGGCCGCGCTTTTTCAGGCTGGCGGCGTTCAGGATCTGGTCTCCGCGGCTGGCGCCCCTGGGATAAGGGATCAGCAGCATCGGCCGGCCGAGAGCCTGGAATTCGCACAGGGCGTTGGCGCCGGCGCGGGAAAGAACCAGGTCCGTGCAGGCGAAGACGTCAGGCAGCTCCGCGTCCAGGAACTCCAGCTGCCTGTAGCCGGGGGTCCCGTCCAGGGAAGCGTCCAGATTGCCCTTGCCGCAGATGTGCGCGATATCGAAGGTTCCCGTCAGCTTCGGCAGCGCCGCGCGCAGTGCCGCGTTGACGCTCTGGGCGCCGGAGGAGCCGCCCATCATGGTCAGCACCGGCTTGCTTCCGTCAAAGCCCAGCAGGCTCAGGCCTTTTTCCCGGCTGCCGGAGAAGAGCTCCCTCCGCAGGGGTGTTCCGGTCATTTCCGCCTTGGCGCCCAGCGCCTCGGCGCACTCGGGAAAGGTGGTGGCAAAGCGCTTTGCGAAGGGCTTGCACAGTTTGTTGGCCAGCCCGGGCGTCAGGTCGCTTTCATGGCAGAGCACGGGGATCCGGTGCAGCCAGGCGCCGAAAACCACCGGTACGGCAACGAAACCGCCTTTGCTGAAAACGACGTCCGGCTTGATCTTTCCCATCAGGCGGGCTGACTGGAAAGCGCCGGCGATGACGCGGAAGGGGTCGGTGAAATTCTGCCAGGAGAAGTAGCGGCGCAGCTTTCCGCTCTTGACGGCGTGATAGACGATGCCGGGAACGGAGCGCATTTTGGGTGCCTCCATGCCGTTTTCCGTGCCGATGTAATGGATCTCGTAGCCCCTTTCCTGCAGATGGGGGATCAGGGCAAGGTGCGGCGTTACATGGCCCAGAGTGCCGCCGCCGGTCAGGACAATTTTCTTCACGAAAAAACCTCCCCGGGGAGATGATGAATAACACATATTCATTCGCCGCCGGGGAGGCTTTTTCCTTTATTTACTTGCTCTTGTGGAACAGCAGGTGCTCGTAGCGCTCAACGTTGTAGCGGCGGACCATGACCTCCAGTTCCTCGTCGCCCATGACGGTGTTGCGGCCTTTTTCGTACAGGTCATCGACATCCTTCCGCATGGCAACGACCAGCGGATCGGTCTTGTCGATCGTATTGTCACCGGTGAGCTTGAAGAAGTTGTTGATCCAGTGGGCGATGGAGGCGGTGCCGCCGCGGCTGTCCACTGCCACGGTGGCGGGACGGTTCAGGATGTGGGCCGTGTCGAACACGTTGTAGATCTCCTCGTCCTTGAGCATGCCGTCCGCGTGGATGCCGGCGCGGGTCACGTTGAAGTGGCGGCCGACGAAGGGCTGGCGCGGGCTGATCTCAATGCCGATCTCGCGCTCCATATAATCCGCGATCTCTGTGATGGCCGTCAGATCCATGCCGTTGGATTCACCGCGCAGGGATTCATACTCGATGGCCATGGCTTCCATGGGGCAGTTGCCGGTGCGTTCGCCGATGCCCAGAAGCGTGCAGTTGATGCTGGAGCAGCCGTAAAGCCAGGCCGTTGCAGCATTGGTGACCACCTTGTAGAAGTCATTATGGCCATGCCATTCCAGCTGGGCGGACGGCACCTGTGCGTAGTGATTCAGGCCGTACACGATGCCGGGAACGCTGCGGGGCAGGGCTGCGCCGGGATAGGAAACACCGTAGCCCATGGTGTCGCAGGCGCGGATCTTGATCGGTACGCCGCTCTCGCGGGACAGATCCATCAGGCGCTCCGCGAAGGGAAGCACGAAGCCGTAGAAGTCGGCCCGGGTGATATCCTCAAAGTGGCAGCGCGGACGGATGCCGTGGCTCAGCGCGGACTTAACGATGCCCAGATACTTATCCATCGCCTGGGACCGGGTCAGATGCATTTTATTGAAAATATGGTAGTCGCTGCAGGAAACCAGGATGCCGGTTTCCGCCACGTGGGCCTGCTTGACCAGCTCGAAATCCTTCTCATTGGCGCGGATCCAGGTGGTGATCTCCGGGAAGCGGAGGCCGGCGTCCTGGCAGAGGTGGAGGGCTTCCTGATCGTTCTGCGTGTACAGGAAGAACTCGCTCTGGCGGATCATGCCGTTCGGGCCGCCCAGACGGCTCATCAGCTTGAAAAGGTGCAGGATCTGCTGAGGGGTAAAGGGACTGACGGACTGCTGGCCGTCACGGAAGGTCGTATCGGTGAGCCAGATCTCATCCGGGACATTCATGGGCACATGGCGCATGTTGAAGGCGACCTTCGGGATATGTTTATAGTCATAGATCTCCCGGTACAGGTTGGGCTCTTCCACATCCTGCAGGGAATACTGGTATTTATTCTGCATGAGCAGATTGTTCTTTTTGTCAAACGTGATCACGGCCGTACACTCCTTTCACAGGGATCCAAGGTATAAACAAAGACATTATATATGCAGGGAGTGGGAAAAACAAGGCAGGGAAACAAAAGAAATGCAATCCGCTGAAACGGATTGCATACAAGGCTGCGGAGCGGCTGCTTACTGCACGAAGCCGCTGCCGTCATCCTCATTGATGCGGGACGCGATCTCATCCGTTGCCTGACTGCAGTCCATGAAGTACGCGCAGAGTGTGGTCTGCAGATAGAGGCTGAGGGCCAGAGAACAGAGCATCTGGACCATCAGGGCCGGAACGGAGCCGAACATGCTCAGCGCAAAGGAGGAGATCAGCATCTCCAGAAAATACCATCCGATGAAGCTGAAATACAACGCGAAAAGGATCCCCTTGCGGCCGCGCATCAGCTCCTTGCTCCGGCGGACAGCCTCAAAAACTCCGGTTTCGGGCGCGTCGGCCATAACGATATCCGCCAGCGCGTAGCGCAGCGCCGCCATGACGCCCAGGACGGCCATGAGGATGCTGCTGACGGACAGCAGGGAAGAGGACGCGGAGAAACCGCTGCTGCCGTTCATGAGAACGGGAACAACCGCCAGAGCGCTGACCGCGGCGCCCGGAAGCATCCACAGGAAAACCTTGAACGTGATCAGGAGCCGCAGGCCGATCCCCTTCAGGAAGAGGGACAAACGGCTGAACACGGTGGCGATGCCCGCTTCCCGGGAGCGCAGGCGGAGCAGACACCAGTGAAGCAAGCCCATGGCCAGGCACGGTGTCAAAAGCCATGACAGGATATTGAATGCGGACAGAAGCTGGACCCCGGGGATCTGAAGCTGTTCCTGAAGCAGCTTCAAAAGGCCGTCCGTATCCGGCAGGGAGCCTGCGGAAACGGCTTCGTTCAGCGCGTTCTGTATCCGAAGCATCAGGTCATACCCGGTAAAGGAACCGACAGCCTGCACCAGCAGAGAGGGCAGGTTGACGATCAGGGCGATCAGCAGACCCGTCTGCCAGTTGCTTTTCAGAGCTGCGCGGGCTTTGAGCTTCCAGATGGCGGAGGGAAAAAACAAGGAGATCACCTTCCCGAAAAAAGAGGATGCCGGCCTGAGGCGGCATCCTCCGGAGAATCGTCAGTTTTTCAGAGCGTTCAGATCCAGCTTGAAGTCAGCGGCCTCCACCCAGCCGGAAACCGTGTCGTCATAAACGGTGTTCTGCCTGGCGGTGAGCAGGGTGCTGTGCAGGTCTTCCTTCACGGAATCCAGCGCGACAGGGCCTTCCACAGCGTCGCCCGTGTACTGGATGATATAATAGCCGTAGAGATCGGAAGCGATTTTCCCGGAAACGTCCCCGACCTTTTCCAGGGAGAACAGGCCTTTGACGAAAGCGGAGTCAAAGCTGGTCATGTTTTCACATACTGCGTAGCCGGTTTCGGCAGTCTTTCTGCCGGAAGCCATGCCCGGATCCTGGCTCTTTTCAGCCATCAGCTTATCCCAGTCGGCTCCGCCGGCCAGATCCGCCAGAACAGCGTCGGCATCCGCGTCGATATTCGCGAACGCGGCAGCCTTTGCGGCATCCAGTTCAGCCTGGGCGGCAGCCTTGTCCGCCTCGGCCTGCGTCTTCTGCTCCTCGGTGGAATCCTCGGCGTCAAGGATCGCCTGAGCCGCGGTGACCTTGCCGTTGGCGGCGGTCATGGCGGCCTGATCCTCATCTTTGAACTTGATCAGGATCTGCTTGGCGTAGCGGACACCGGCAGGAGTATAGTACAGGGTGGAGGTGCCGTTGTTGAAAGCGGAGCACCAGGAGGAGGCATCGTCTTCGTAATTGGATTTGGCGGTCTCGACACGGGTGTTGTACTCGGCTTCGACTTCCTCATCGGAAACGGTGACGTCCTTGATCACGCTGTCCTTCACCTTGCCCTCCACGATCACGTCGCGGGCATTGTTCAGGGCGATCTCCATGGTATAGCCGTGCTCTTTTTCCATATGTTCCGCGATCTCAGCCTTCAGCTCTTCCTCTCCCAGAGTGGAATCGGCATATTCGTCTTTACGGATCTGATCGATGTTGGACTGGAAGTTTTCTTCGGCGTCGGCCCTGGCCCGGGCTTCCTCCTCCTCGGTCAGCCGGTCGAGCCCGAGCTCCTCAGCCTTGGCGCGGAGAGCCAGATCGCGCTTGTAGGCGTTGATGACGGTGTTCTGCGCGTCAGCGATCACTTCAGGATCGGTCACGTCGTAGCTGTAGTTGAACTGGGAGTAAAGCTGAGCCATCCGATACATCTGCTGATTGACGCTGCTGACGATCGTGCCCTTGGTCACGGTCCGCTCACCCAGGCGGATGATTTCAGTCGCGGCGTCCACGGCGGCATCCTTCTTGATCAGGGTGCAGCTGGACAGAAACAGGGGCAGGATCATCAGAAAACCCAGCAAAGATTTCTTTTTCACGGAAAACCTCTCCAATCGTGTAAAATGTTTGGAACACAAAGAATATTATAGCAAAACAGGGCGGAAACAGGCAAGGGGAAACAGGCTGATTTGATGAATTTTCGGTGAACAATGCTGCCGGAAAGCTTTACAGCAGCTCCAGGATCCGGGGAATGCCGCAGAAGGCCTTTTTCGCGCTGCGGGATACATTGGTCAGGAAGTCGCTTCCGTCGCCGTCAAAGGTATCGCTGATGCACTTGAGCGACAGGCAGCGGATGCCGTTGAGGAAGCAGACCCGGGCGATCGCGGCGATCTCCATATCGCAGATATCGCAGCCAAGCGCGGCCAGCTCCTTCTTCTCCTCCCGGTTTTCAACAAAACGGTCGCCGCTGGCAACGACAGCCTCCCGGAGATCGGGCATGGCGCGCTTCGCGAGGACGATCAGTCCGTCATCCAGCGGAATGAACTCATCCGGGAATTCCATATACTGGTGTTCCTTTACGGGATCGATGGCGGAGGTGTCAAAGCCGTAATGGCATACCTTCCGCACAACGAAAAGATCCTCCGTGCGCAGGGCCGGGATCAGCGCGCCGGTCACACCGAAATTGACGATCGCCTCACAGCCGTATTTCGTGATCAGCAGCTGGGTGCCCGCGGCGGCGTCGATCTCTCCGCAGCCCGAGCACAGGGCAAAGATCTCGTGGCCGGCGATCCGGGACAGATAGACGGTGCGGCCGTTGACCTTCTCCGTCTTCAGCTCCGCGCCGCTTTCCAGAAAGGCTTTCAGTTCGGCCTCGATCGCAATGAGCAGTCCGATTTTCAAGGGCGGTCCCTCCTTCAAAGCAGTGGCTATATTATAATGCGCAGAACGGTATTTATCAACGGGAAAAAGCCCGCCGCGGGAGTCGCGGCGGGCGGTATGCCGGTCAGCAGCGGATGCGTGTGCCGTCCGGGAAGGGAGGCCGCGGACCGGGTCCCTTACGGGGCTCTCTGCGCGGACAGCGGGGCGGGAAGCCGTCCTCCGGCGCGGGCCGGCCGGCGGCGCTCTCCTCCAGATGACTGCTCAGCTTGTCGCACAGGCGGCAGAATTCGGCCTTTTCCTCCTCTGTGAAGCAGGCGGTTTTCTTTTCCGCCCCTTCTTCACGAAGCCTGGCCATTTCATCAAAGATGTTTTCTCCTTTTTCGGTCAGGGCGATGTGCTGCACCCGGCGGTCCTCCGGATCCGGCGTACGGGTCAGCAGGCCTTCGGCTTCTCCGCGGACGAGCATTTCACTCAGGGAAGAGGGGCGCAGATCCAGCAGCTCGCACAGCTCACGGCCGGAGATGCCCCGGTTTTCATGTACGCAGGCCAGCAGGCGCCCGACGGCGGGAGGGAAGCGGAATTCGCCGCGCTCCGGCGGGCAGCGGCGCATAGCCCGGCCCAGCTTCAGGATGGAAAGGATCACTTTTTCACTGTCTGTCATATCATTTTCCGCGGCCGCAGCGGCCGCTCTCCTTTCTGTATCAGTCGGTCCGATCAAAAAGTAAGGTACCTAACAATACACATTATAGTTCGGTACCGAAACATTGTCAAGACCCTGGAAGATTTTTCTTCCCTCCGGGAGGAAAAGACGGAGATTGGACTGAAAGTAAAAATGATGGTAAAATATCCGTAACGTTTTTCCGCCGGGAAAGAAGGGAAACCGCTCTTCCGGCGGGAGGAAAGGAAATCCGATATGTCTGAAGTGAATGGAAAGAACGGGGGAGCAAAGCCGGTCCTCTGGATGGTGATCCCCTGCTATAACGAGGAGAAGGTGCTGCCTCTGACTGCCCCGATCTTTTTGAAGAAGCTGCAGCAGCTGGCCGGCGGGGGGAAGATCAGCGATTCCAGCCGGATCCTTTTTGTGAACGACGGTTCGGGGGACAGCACCTGGGAGATCATCTCCTCCCTGGCCGGGCAGGATCCGCACTATCTCGGCATCAGCCAGAGCAGGAACCGGGGCCATCAGAACGCAGTGCTGGCGGGACTGATGGAAGCCATGGACAGATGCGACATCACGATCTCCATCGACTGCGACGGGCAGGACAGCATCGACGCGATGGATGAGATGGTGGACGCCTACTGGGCCGGGAATGAAGTGGTATACGGCGTCCGCTCCAAACGGGAAAAGGACAGCTGGTTCAAGCGGACAACGGCGGAAAGCTTCTATAAGCTGATGAACACCCTGGGCGCGGAGGTGGTGTACAATCACGCGGACTACCGCCTGATCAGCGCCAAGGTGCTGAAGCACTTCGCGGAGTTCGGTGAGGTCAACATCTTCCTGCGCGGCCTGATCCCGCTGGTCGGCTTCCGCAGCACCAGCGTGTATTACGAACGTACCGAACGGCTGGCGGGAGAAAGCCACTATCCGCTTCGCAAAATGCTGGCGCTGGCCTTCAACGGCATCACCAGCCTGTCGGTCAAGCCGATCTCCATCATTACGGGGCTGGGCATGGGCGTCAGCGCGCTGGGACTTGTGATCGCCGTATGGGCGATCGCCAAGGCCATTCTGGGCGAAACAGTGGCAGGATGGGCGTCCACACTCTGCGTTGTATGCCTGCTGGGCGGCATTCAGCTGATCAGCCTGGGCGTGATCGGCCTGTACGTCGGCAAGACCTATATGGAGGCGAAGCACCGGCCGCGCTACATTATCAGCGAGCGCACCTGGGAGCCGGCCGAAAGGCACTGGCTGGAGGAAAAGGAATAACAGCCTGAGGGGTAAACGAAAAGCCTGTACGGAAAAAACGTACAGGCTGTTATTTTGCTCCGGGCAGGCTCAGGCGAGCATTTCGTCCGCCAGGGACGCGATCTGCGCGCGGCTTTCGTCATTCAGGGCGGAGGTGACGCGGACGAC
>JAEEGL014148984.1_pt1 | contig 28586 bp, 25 predicted proteins | sample 9134231 | NCBI WGS metagenome assembly JAEEGL01 (sample SAMN16246548, study PRJNA631951) | gut metagenome | biome: gut microbiome; feature: rumen; material: fiber-attached | host: Bos | place: Iran: Karaj | collected 2018-10 | reverse complement strand
TTAGTTAATAGTAAGACTAATGTAGATGAATTAGTATTAATAGATGTTAACACTAAAAAGGCTGAAGGTGAAGCTATGGATCTTAATCATACTTTGCCATATGCTCCAAATAAACTAAAAATATATGCAGGTGATTATAGTGACTGTGCTAATGCAACTATCGTATGTATAGCTGCAGGTGCTAATCAAAATCCTGGTGAAACAAGAATGGATTTAATTAATAAAAATAGTGTTATCTTTAAAGAAATTGTAACTAAAGTAGTTAATAGCGGCTTTAATGGAATATTTTTAATAGCTACAAATCCTTTAGATGTTATGACGTATTTAACATGGAGATATTCTGGTTTTGATCATTCAAGAGTAATAGGTTCAGGTACTAGCTTAGATACGGCCAGATTAAGATATTTAATTGGTGATAGATTAAATATTAATCCTAAAAATGTTCATGCATATGTTATAGGTGAACATGGAGATTCTGAATTTGTACCTTGGAGTAATGCTAATATAGGTGGTCAAAATATTACTAACTTTATACCAAGAGAAGAATTAGATGATATATGCCATGAAGTAAGAAGAAGTGCTTATGAAATAATAAATAGGAAAGGTAATACTTCATATGGAATAGGTATATCACTAGTTAGAATAACTAATGCTATATTAGATGATGAAAATAGTATTATAGCTATTTCAACATATGATAAAGATAATGATTTATTTGTAGGTTGTCCTGCTATAATCAATAGAAATGGTGTAGCTAAAAAAATATACTTTAATTTAAATGAAGATGAAACTAATCATTTACAAAAATCTATTGATATAATTAAAGAAGCAATAAGGAGTTTAAATTAACTCCTTTTAATTTGACTTTTTTATATATTGTATTATAATACTTACTTGTAACAAAAAGGGGCGTATAAAATGAAAATAAATAGTAAATTCGCGGCTTTAATATTGAGTGGTATTACGTTAACTAGTTGTGGATATATTGAAACTATACCGGCTAGTTTTGATGTACAAGAAATAAAAGAAATAGAAGTTCCAGAAACTAATGAAATAGAAGCAGAAACAGTAGATATTGATAGTATAGAATATAATACAAATATTATTAATGTAGTAAAAGCAGATAGTAATACTCCTATTATGAGTGATATATTAGATGATGGTAAATTACTTGGTACTTTTGCAGCTGGTAGAGAATTTATATTAATATCAGATGAAGATCCAGATTGGTATGCAATTAAATATTATGATACATTTGGATTTGTAAAAAAAGAAGATACTCATATTGAGTATGAAAGAGTAGTTAATAAACCAGTTATTGATAAAGGTTATTTACCAAATGGTGGAGCTATTTATGAGACAAAAGAATTAGATAGTGAAAAAGAAATATTAGAAGAATTAGAGTTTGTAGAAATATACGCTGATTATGGTGATTCATATTTAGTTTCTACACTTAATTATGATGTTGGATTTGTAAAAAAAGAAGATATAACTTTATTAGATGGCAATCTTGCTTTAGTAGATATAACAGATCAAAACGTAGTATATTATCAAGATAACAATAAAGTATTTGAATCACCATGTGTTTCAGGTACAATTAATACAGGAAGAGCTACTAATTTAGGTTTGCAATCAATATTATCTAAATGGGGAGCTGGTGAAATAGCTCCAGGTGCATGGGTAGAATGTGTTGCGTATTTTAATAAAGATTATGAAGGATTCCATACGGCAGATTATTGGAGAAATGCCTATGAATATGGTGGAGATACATACACATATAATGGATCACATGGATGCATTAATATGCCAAATGATAAAGGTTTAGAATTATGTGGTATGTTAGAAGTTGGAGATAAAACTTTAATTAAAATGTAATAAACTAGATTTTGTCTAGTTTTTTTATTATAAATATGGTAATATTAATATAGGTGAGAGTATGAAAAAGGGATTTACTTTAGTAGAATTATTAGCAGTATTAGTAATACTTAGCGTTATATCTTTAATCGCGATTCCAGCTGTAACTAAAAGCATTAAAAACGCTAAAGAAAATGCGTATAATACTAGCATTACAAATATAAAATTAGCTATGCAAAGTTGGAAAAATGAACATTCTAATATGCTTCCAAAACGTGGTGAAAAAATATATTTAACAATTGCGGGATTAAAACATGATTCTTATTTAAATCAAGAATTAAAAAATCCAAGAACTGATCTTCCTTTTCCTAATGATACATTACTATATATAGATAATGATAGTACTGGTTATCATTATGTAGTTGATATCACTACAGGTACTGAAACAGAAAATTATGATGGTATTACTCCTTATTTGGAAATGGAAAGTATAAAAAGACATATTACTGAAGGTAGTGAATATACCGCTAGTGCAGTATATGCATATCATGGCAATGGTGAAGCTGCTGATGTAACTATTGAAACATCATATATTGATGGTACAGGTGTTGATACTTCTACTCCAGGTACATATTATGTGGTGTATACAGCTACTGTTGACAATATCCCTGTATCACTTGTAGAAACAATAGTAGTAGATTCTGTTAGTGCTGTATGCATGGGAACTTCTATCACTACGCCAAACACATATACAGTAGGAGATATTTATACGTGTGATCCAGGTGATGGGGTAGAAAGAACTTTCTATTTATTGAATATACAAACTGATTCAGTATCATTTATAATGGATAAAAATATTGGTACTAATGTAGCTTGGGATGCATCTAATAGTATCATTAATGGTCCTGAATCTGCTATGGCATATTTAAAACGTATAACTAAAAAATGGAGTAATGTAGCGGTATCTTTACCTAACGGAAATGATATAGCTATAGCTGGTGGAGATAGTACTTGGAATAATACTAAGACATCTAATACTTTATCAGGTTGGTTATATAGTAATTTAAATTGTGCAGTTAATACATGTACAGAAGAAGTTGATAGTAGTGATGAAGGTACTACTTCAGGCTACTGGGTAACTACAACTTTTGATAGTACTACAGCTTATCAAGTAGATTATTCTGGTAAACTTGATCATAATCATTTGATTACTGATGATATTTACTATGGTGTAAGACCAGTTATAACTGTATCAAAAGATTTAATTACAAATTAAAATGGAAGTAATCTTCCATTTTTTATTTCTAAAAAAGCAAACAAATGTATTGTATAGATATTTGATAATATGATATAATTAAATTGGTGATAATATGGATAGAATAGTTATGCATATTGATGTTAATAATGCTTTTTTATCATGGACAGCTATTGATTTACTTAATAAAGGTTATGGTAAAGATATAAGGGAATTAGACGCTGTAATAGGTGGAGATGAAGCATCACGTCGTGGTATTGTGTTAGCTAAATCAACTCCAGCTAAAAAGAAAGGTATTGTAACAGCTGAAACATTATATCAAGCAAGAAAAAAATGCCCTGGATTACTTGTATTTCCATCTAACTATTCTTATTATCAAAAGAAATCAAAAGAATTATTTGATTTAATTGAAAAATATACACCTGATATAGAAAAGTTTTCTATAGATGAATGTTTTATAGAATATACATATGTTAAAAATTTATATGGTGATCCAATCGAATTTGCTTATAAAATACAAAATGAAATAAAAGAAAAATTAGGGTTTACTGTTAATATAGGTATAGCTAATAATAAATTATGTGCGAAGATGGCATCTGACTTTGAAAAGCCTAATAAGGTGCATACTCTTTTTATGGATGAAGTAAAGACTAAGATGTGGCCTTTAGATGTAGGTGATCTTTTGTGGATAGGTAAAAAGACTAAAGTCAAATTAAATGAATTGGGTATTAGAACTATAAAGGATTTAGCCTTAGCAGATTATAAAGATTTATATTATTATTTTAAAAATCAAACTAAAAGTATGATTGAACACGCGAATGGTATTGATAATGAAATGGTTAAAGTAATAAGAGAAGACGCTAAGGGAATGTCTAAAACTACAACATTAGATCATGATGTGAGTAATAGAATTGAATTATATGATTATTTAAATATTATATCTAATGATTTAGGATTATCTTTAAGAAGTAAAAATAAGTATGCTAATGCTGTAGCTATTATACTTAAAGATAGATATTTTAAAAATAAAACTCATCAGAAGAAACTTTCTAATCCAACTAACAATACTAAGTTAATATATGAAACGAGTAAGGTACTTTTAGATGAAGTTTGGTCTGGTGAAGCAATAAGATTAATTGGTATTAGATTAGATGGCTTAACTGATAATGTAATGTATCAATATTCCTTATTTGAAGATACTAAAAAAGTTGATAATGAAACCAAGTTAGATGGAGTAATGGATAAATTAAAAGATAAATATGGAAGTAAAATAATAAATAAAGCAAATTTGTTTCCCAAAAATAAAAAAATGTGATATAATTTATGTAGAGTAGGAGAGGTTAATATGAAAGAAACAAAAAAAGCAGTTAAGAAAACTTCAAAAGTTGAAGTTAAAGAAAATAACAATAGAGTAATTTTAATCATTAAATATGTACTTCCTATTGTTATAGCAGTATTGATATTCGTAGGATTTAAAATCGCGATGAATAATTACAAAATGAAAGCTATTGATTTAGCTAAATATGTATCATTAGTAGAAGGTAATAAACAAAGCATGATATTTGTTACATCTAATGATTGTGATACATGTGTAAGAACAACTAGATTACTAAAGAAAATGTTACAAGGAAGTAATATTAAAACATATACAATTAATATTGATGATTTAGATGATAATGGTAAAAATGATTTCATTAATACATTAGCTGAAACAAGAGAAAATGGTGTTACTGCACCAGCATTACTAATTGTTAAAGAAAACAATCTAGTAAGTAGTTTCTATGGACCATTTGATGAAGATTTAATTATTACATATTTACAACAAAATGGTTTAGTTAAGACTGTAAATACTAACGAGAATTCAGAAGAAGCAAACAATGAATAGTACTATAATAGAAGCAATAAGTAAAGATTTAAATATTAAACCATCTCAAGTAGAGGTTACTTTAAAACTATTAGAAGAAGGGAATACTATTCCCTTCATTTCTCGTTATAGGAAAGATGTTACAGGTGGTCTTTTAGAAGATGCAATTAAAAGTATTAGTGAAGTATATACATATGAATGTAATCTAGCAAAAAGAAAAGAAGATGTTATAAGACTAATTGATGAAAAAGGTCTTTTAACAGATGAATTAAAAGAATCTATCATGAAATCTACTAAATTAGTTGAAGTAGAAGATTTATATAGACCATTTAAAGAAAAGAAGAAAACTAAAGCTACAGAAGCAATTAAAGCAGGATTAGAACCATTAGCGAAGATGATTATGTCATTTCCGGCAACTGGTAATATTAATGATATGGCATCTAAGTATCTAAATGATACTGTTAAAACAGTAGAGGAAGCTTTAGAAGGTGCTAAATATATAATTGCTGAATGGATCAGTGATAATGCATATTATAGAAAAGAAATTAGAAGAATTACATATAAATTAGGTGTAATGGAATCTAAGAAAAAGAAAAACGCCGAAGATGAATCTAAGACATATGAAATGTATTATGATTATAATGAACCAGTTAAAACAATCAAATCACATAGAGTACTTGCGTTAAATCGTGGTGAAAATGAAGACGTATTATCAGTATCTATAAATATCGATAAAAATGAAATATATAAGTTCTTAGAAAGTAAAATAATTAAAAATGATAAATCTTTTGTCGTAGATATAGTAAAAGATGCTATTGAAGATTCTTATAAAAGATTAATAGGTCCATCTATTGAAAGAGAAATAAGGGCTGATTTAAAAGAAAAAGCTGATGATGTAGCTATTGAAAACTTTGGTAAGAATTTAGAATCATTACTATTACAACCACCAATTAAAGATAGCATTGTATTAGCCTTTGATCCAGGATATGTAAATGGATGTAAATTGGCAGTTATTGACAAAATAGGTAAATATTTATACTCTACAGTAATTAAACCTTTTTCTAATAATGATAAGTATTTAGAAGATTCTAAAAAGGTATTATTAAACTTAATTAATAAATATAATATTGATATTATAGCTATTGGTAATGGTACTGCATCACGTGAATCAGAAGAATTATGTGCTAAACTAATTAAAGATAATAACTTGAAATGTAAATATATAATTGTATCAGAAGCAGGGGCATCTATCTATAGTACTGAAAAAGTAGCTCAAGAAGAATTCCCTGATTTATCACCTAATGAAAGAAGTGCTGTTTCAATAGGTAGAAGAATACAAGATCCATTAGCTGAATTAGTTAAGATACCACCTGATGGAATAGGTGTAGGATTATATCAACATGATGTTGCTTCAAATAAACTAAAAGATAGATTAGACTTTGTTGTATCTAAAGCAGTTAATAGTGTTGGCGTTAATGTTAATACAGCATCTCCATCATTACTTTCATATGTATCTGGTTTTACTAAAAAGACTATTGAAAAGATAATTGAATACAGAAATAGTAAAGGTAAAATTAATTCTAGATTAGAATTAGAAAAGAATAAGGTATTAACACCTAAAACATATGAACAAGCTATAGGATTCTTAAGAATTCAAGGTGGAGATAATATCTTAGATGCGACAGCTATACATCCAGAAAGTTATGATGTAGCTATTAAATTATTGGATAGTTTAGGATATAGTATAAAGGATATTGGTAGTACTTTATTATCTGATTCATTAGATAAGATTAATATAGATGAATATGTATCTAAGTTAAATACTGATAAATACACCCTAGAAGATGTTATCTTATCTTTAAAGAAACCTAATAGAGATCCAAGAGATGAATATCCTCAACCAATACTTAAAAGTGATGTCTTAGATGTTAAAGATCTTAAAAAAGGTATGAAATTACAAGGTACAGTTAGAAATGTAGTTGACTTTGGTGCCTTCATAGATATTGGATTACACAACGATGGGTTAGTTCATATTTCTAAAATAACCAATTCATATATTAAACATCCTTCTGATGTATTATCAGTTGGTGATATAGTTGACTGTTATGTTATTGATATAAAAGATAATGGTAAAGTATCATTATCATTAATAAAGGAGTAAATATGAAAAAATATGTTTTTATAATATTTTTGTTTTCAATTATTTTGACAGGATGTTTTGGAAATGCTGGTAGTGGTAATTTAGAAAGTGTATGTACAAAAACTGTAGATTCTAAATCACTTAAAGAAACTGATACATATACACTATATTATAAAGAAGGAAATATAAAAAGGATTATACTTAATAAAAAATATACAGGTATGGATATAACAGCGTCATTAACAACTTATCAAAGAGCATATGAAAATAGTAATGGTGTACATATTGTTGTTAAAGATAGTGGTATTACTGCTGATTTTGATATGGGAAAAGTTAATGATGAATTAATGAAAACTTTTAATTTAAAGAAAACATATAATGAACAAGTAAAATTACTTGAAAATATAGGATTTACATGTGAGTAAATCCTTTTTTTATATTAAATCTATTTAAAGAATCATATAATTATGATATAATGATATAGGTGATGATATGAAAGTTATCATAAGTGCAGGAGGTACTGGAGGACATATTTATCCAGCCTTAGCGATTATAAACAAAATTAAAGAAATGGAACCTAAAAGTGAATTTCTATATATAGGTACACATAATAGAATGGAAAAAGATATTGTGCCTAAATACGATATTCCTTTTGAAACTATTGAAATATATGGTTTCAATAGAAAAAATCCATTTAAGAATTTTAAAACAATAACTACATTTTATAAAAGTTATAATAAATGTAAGAAAATGATTAAGGAATTTAATCCTGATATAGTTATAGGAGTAGGTGGATATGTAACAGGACCTGTTATTTATGCTGCCCATAAATTAGGATATAAAACTTTTATCCATGAACAAAATAGTATAGCTGGTAAAGCTAATATTTTCCTATCTAAATATGTAGATAAAATTGGTATAAGTTTTCTAGAATCTAAGGAATGTTTTCCTATAGATAAAGTTGTTATGACAGGTAATCCATGTGGTGAAAATGCCTTAAAAATGAAGAAAATATCTAAATCAACATATGGATTTGATAATAAAAAAAATTTAGTGTTATTTGTTATGGGATCTTTAGGCGCATCTACAGTAAATGATGTTATAGTAAATGCCTTGCCTAAATTTAAAAACAAAGATTATCAAGTATTATTTGTAACAGGTAAAGAATACTATGAAAAAGTAAAAGATTTAAAAACATCTAAAAATGTTAAAATTGTACCATATGTAGAAGGATTATCTGGCCTTATGAAGGATACAACATTAATGGTTACTAGAGCTGGTGCATCAACATTATCAGAGATATTATCTTTAAATGTACCAAGTATTTTAATACCTAGTCCATATGTACCAAATAATCATCAATATAAAAATGCATTATCATTAGTTAATAATGATGCTGCATTAATGATTGAAGAAAAAGACTTAAATGTGGATACATTAGTTAAAAATATAGATGAATTGATAGAAAATAAAGATAAACAAAAGAAGATGAAGAAAGAGTTAGATAAGTTGGCTATAAAAGATAGTTCTACTATTATTTATAGTGAACTTAAAAAGATTGTAAGGAAGTAATTGTATGAACATAATTAAGGACATAAAGAACCTAAAAGTAGGTAAAGTAATAGAAAATCCAATCATGAAAAATTATACAACATATAAAGTTGGTGGTAAGGCTATATGTATAGTAACGCCTAATAGTACTCCAGACCTAATTAAATTAATGAATTATATTTATACAAATAAAATTAAATATATGATATTAGGTAATGGATCTAATGTAATTTTTAATGATAGTGGATATGATGGAGTATTAATTAAATTAAGTAAATTTGATAAATTTGAACAATATGGGCATGAATTTACTATAGGAGCAGGTGTTCCAACTATAAAAGCCGCGATGAAAGTATCTAAAGAAGGATATACTGGTTTTGAATTCGCGACTGGTATTCCTGGTACTATTGGAGGCGCTATTTACATGAATGCTGGTGCTTATAATTCTGATATGGGTTATATCACTAAGTATATTAAAGTATTAACTCCTGATTTAGAAGTTGTTACTATGTATAATCATGAATTAGATTTTCACTATAGAACTAGTTTTTTAAAGACACATCCCAATTATATATGTCTTGAAGCTACTATATCTTTAAAAAGAGGTAAGAAAGACGCGATTATGGATGTTATTAATGATAGACGTGAAAGAAGAATTGCATCTCAACCATTAAATTATCCTTCAGCAGGATCTGTATTTAGAAATCCTACAGGTGATTATGCTGGTAGATTAGTAGAAAGTCTTGGTATGAAAGGTAAAGGTATTGGTGATGCAGTTGTATCAGAAAAGCACGCTAATTTCATTATTAATAAAGGAAATGCTAAAGGTGAAGACATCAAAGAATTAATAAGAAGTATTCAAAAACAAGTAAAAGAAAAATACGATATTGATTTAAAAGTTGAACAAGAATTTGTAGAATAGAGGGTAACTATGAGTAGGAAGAAAAAGAAAAGAATAAAATATAAAAACGTATTCAAGTTTTTACTTTTTGTTGTACTCATAGTTTTTATATTTAAAACAATCATATTTTCTAATATAAGCAATATTTATATTAGTGGTAATAGTTATTTAAAAGATCAGGAAATAATAAAAATAGCTAAATTAGAAGATTATCCATCTGTATTTAGAAGTTTCAATTTTGTTATTAAGAAAAGATTAGTGTCTAATGATATGATTATATCTGCTAAAGTGCATAAAAAAGGTAAAAAGATATATATCGAAGTAGTTGAAAATATGCCTATATTGTATGATAGTAATATATCAAAAGTTATTATGTTAGATAAAACTAAAAAAGATGGTGAAGCTATAACTCCTTATTTAGTTAATTATGTACCAGATACTATATATGATAAGTTTATTGATTGTATGACTAAAATTAAAGCTGATGTATTATATAGAATATCTGATATTGAGTATAATCCAAATACCGTTGATGTAGAAAGGTTTTATCTTACTATGACAGATGGTAATTATATCTATATAACATTAAATAATTTTAATAAAATAAACAATTATATAGAGATGATTAAACAATTCCAAGGTAAAAAGGGTATACTATATTTAGATGCTGGGGAATATTTTGAAATAAAGAATTAAATGTTCTTTATTTTTTAATACAAAAATTGCTAATTTGTTTTACAAATGATTGAATTTATAGTATAATTATTAATAGATTATAGGAGATGATAACTTGAGAAATATTTATACAAGTATAGATATTGGTTCAGATACTATTAAAGTTATAGTATGTGAATTGTTTAATAATAAAGTTAATTTACTTGCTTCATCTTCTATTAAATCTAAAGGAATAAAAAAAGGTACTGTTGTTGACGTAGAAGAAGCAGTATTGTCAGTTAAAAAAGCTATTGAGGAAGTTGAAACTAAATTAGGAATCAAAATTAAAGAGGTATTAACTACTATTCCTTCTTCAAATGCATCATTTGAATTAATTAATGGTTCAATTGCTATTACAAATGAGGATGGAATTATAACTGGCGATGATATTATAAGTGTATTACAACAAGGTATGAAAATAGAAGAAGTAAATATGGAAATGGTTACTATAATACCAATTAGATTTATAATCGATGGTAAAGAGTTAACTAATAGCCCTAAAGGTAAAAAAGCTTCTCGATTGGATTCTAAAGCAATATTAGTAACAGCGCCTGGTAAAAACATTTATGAAATATTAAGAGTTTTTGAAAAATGCAATTTAGAGGTTTTAGATATTTCTATTAGTGGAATATGTGATATGTATGCCTTAAGAAATAGTGAACTTAAAGATAAAATTGGTGTTATTGTTAATATGGGAAGTGATATCACTTCGATATCTTTATATAATAAAGGTATAATTATTGATAATAGAGTAATCGCGACTGGTGGTAAGGCAATTGATAATGATTTAGCTTATCTATATAAAACAAGTATGATTGAAGCTAAAAAATTAAAAGAAAAATTTGCGGTTGCAATACCTAGATACGCTAGTGTTAATGATATATATGATGTCTTAGCGGAAGATGGTAAGGTTGTTAAAGTAAATCAACGTGAAGTATCAGAAAAAGTTGCTGCTAGATTAGAAGAAATATTAAAACAAGCTAAAATGGAAATAAGAGATATTACAACTAAAGATTTAGATTATATAGTATTCACTGGTGGCTTATCAAATATGGCATACATTGAATATATGATAGAAAATATATATGGACCTATTGCTAAGATAGGAAAAGTTAACATTGTAGGTCTTAGAAATAACAAATATTCTACATGTTTAGGTAGTATTGTATATTATATAAATAAGCAAATGCTTAAAGGGGAATTCGCTAGTATGATAGAAGATCATACAATTGACAGTTTATCTTCTTTAAAGAAGAATATGTTAAATGTATCAAACAGTTCAATGTTAGGAAAAGTAGCAGAATACTTTTTCGGTGAATAAGGAGGCAATTTATGTTTGGATTAGAAATGGATCAATTAGCAAAAATTAAAGTAATTGGAGTTGGTGGCGGCGGTAATAATGCCGTTAATCGAATGATTGAATCTGGTGTTAAAGGTGTTGAATTTATAGTTGCCAATACAGATTTACAAGTATTAAATAATTCTAAAGCTCCAGTAAAAATACAAATAGGTTCTGAACTTACTAATGGTTTAGGAGCAGGTGCAAATCCGCAAATTGGTAAAGAAGCTGCAATTGAAAGTAAGGAAGAATTAAAAGCTGCATTAGATGGTGCTGATATGGTATTTATCACTTGTGGTATGGGTGGAGGAACTGGTACAGGTGCTGCTCCAGTAATCGCTGCTATAGCTCAAGAAATCGGCGCGTTAACTGTAGGTATTGTTACAAAACCTTTCACTTTTGAAGGTAAAAGAAGAATGCAACAAGCATATGATGGAATTGATGAATTAAAAGAACATGTAGATACTTTAATAGTAATTCCAAATGATCGTTTAAGAGAATTAATTGATAAATCAACTCCATTATTAGAATCATTTAGAGAAGTAGATAATGTACTTCGTAGAGGTGTTCAATCTATCTCAGACTTAATTGCTGTAGCAGGATTAATTAACCTTGATTTTGCTGATGTAAAAGCAGTTATGGAAAATAGAGGAGATGCACTTATTGGTATTGGTATGGGTACAGGTGAAGGAAGAGCTACTGAAGCTGCTAGACAAGCTGTATCAAGCCCATTACTTGAAAGAGATATTGCAGGTGCAACTGATGCTATTATCAACGTTACAGGTGGTAATAACTTAACATTATTTGAAGTAGAAGAAGCCGTAGAAGTTGTAAGACAATCTGCTAAAACAGATATCAATACAATCTTTGGTGCTGTAATCAATGAAAACTTAAATGATGAATTAATCGTAACAGTAATTGCGACTGGTTTTGAAAATAAAGATGCTGCTAAACAAAATGATGTATTAGTAGATGATTCAATGCTAGATGATGACGATGATGATGGAGATGCAATTATACCAAGTATATTAAAAAGAAGAGGTTTCTAATCTCGTAATCTTTAAAATGACATTATTCTTAATGTCTTTTTTTTATAATTAAATTGGTGATTAGATGACTATATATATAGATGGAGTATTCATATTGAATTTCTTTTTTGATTTTATATTACTTTTAAGTGTATCTATACTATTAAAAAGAAATATTAAAATTAAATATTTATTATTAGGAAGCTTAATAGGTAGTATATCAATGTTTATGCTATTTTTATCTATTAATAGGTTTGAACTTATTATATTTAAGATAATTGTAAGTATATTAATGATTATTACATCATTTGGATATAACAATATTAAATATACTATTAAAAATATCATATATTTATATTTGTTAAGTATAATTTTAGGAGGTTTCCTATATATGATAAATAATAGCTTTGATTATCACAATGGTCTTGTTTTATATAATGAAGGTATATCAATTAATATTATCTTTATTATAATAGTTACACCAATATTACTATATATCAATATTAAAAATATACATATTAGTAAAAAATATAATTTATATTATAGAGTATTAATTTATATAAATAATAATGTTATTGAGACTACTGCTTATTTAGATACAGGTAATAATTTAGTTTCACCATATACTTTTAGACCAGTTATATTACTGAAGAATAAAAGCCCTGTATTTGATGATTTAAAATATACTATAATTCCTTATAATACAATAGATAATGTAGGTTATATTAAAGGATATAAACCTGATAAAGTATATATAGAAGGTATAGGTGAATGCTACAAAGTTATTGTAGGTTTAATTGATATGGATATATGTATGGATGGTGTAGACTGTATATTAAATACTAAGATATTGGAGGAAATATGAAATTTTTAAAAATAATATTAAAAATATTTGTAAAAGATATATTTTATGTAGGTAGTACTGATAAACTTCCAGGGCCTCTAGATCCTATAGAAGAAAATAAATATATTGAATTAGGTTTAAATGGTGATAGTGAAGCTAGAAAGATACTTATTGAGCATAATCTTAGATTAGTTGTATTCTTAGCTAAAAAATATGATAATACTGGTGTTGATTTAGAGGATTTAGTAAGCATAGGAACTATAGGACTTATAAAAGGGGTAAATACATATAAAAATGATAAGAATATTAAATTAGCTACATATGCATCAAGATGCATTGATAATGAAATACTAATGTTTTTAAGGAAAAATAAAAAGAGAAAAGGTGAGGTATCATTAGAAGATAGTTTATCTTATGATGTAGAAGGTAATGAACTTCATCTAGAAGATGTATTAGGTACTGAAGCTAATATTGTATCTAAAGGTATAGAAGATGAAACAGATAAGAAATTGATGTATGATGAATTAAATAAATTAAATGATAGAGATAAAAAAATAATTAGTTTGAGGTATGGTCTTATGGGTTATACTGAAATGACACAGAAAGATGTAGCTAATCTGCTTGGTATATCACAGTCTTATATATCAAGAATAGAAAAGAAAGTAATAAATCGTCTTAAATTCATAACGAAGATATAGTTTAATTATAAGAAACATTAAATAATCATATTTGATGTTTTTTTCTTGACTTTATAGGTAAAAAAAATTACAATAGATACCAATGATTTATAGGTGATGTATATGAAAAGATACCGCAACGAGTGGAAATATATATGTGATGATAGAAAACTTCAATTATTGAGGTCAAAATTGTCACCACTTCTTGTGAAAGATTCGCATAGTAATTCAGAAGGTATCTATGTAGTTCGTAACCTATATTTTGATGATTATTATGACACATGTGCTAGGAAGACAGAAGCTGGTGATTATAAGAGGTTCAAATGGCGTATTAGATATTATGACAATAATCCTTCTAATATTAGGTTAGAATTAAAGGAAAAATTATATGGAAGATGTCATAAAGAATCTTGTGCATTATCTATCGATGAATATAGTAGCATCTTAAAAGGTGATACGTCTATTGTATGGTCAACTAATAAAATGTTATTAAAAAGATTATGCATTGATATGATGAATAAGTGTTTTAAACCTGTTATGATAGTTGAATATGAAAGAGAAGCATATGTTGATACAACTCTTAATATAAGAATTACATTTGATAAAAATATATCAGTTTCTTATGAAATAGATAAATTTTTAACTATGGATTATATAAGGCTTCCTATACAAGGTGTAGGTAGTTATGTATTAGAAGTTAAATTTGATGATATATTACCATCATATATAAAACAAATATTGGATAGTGATCCAAAAACACAAATATCGTTCTCTAAATATTATAATGGTAGAAAGGCAATGGAGGTGATTAGATGAATGAGATAATTGAAAATATAACTAATAATTATAGTAATACTATTTTAAATGCAAATGTTATTATATCTGTATTATTAGTTACATTAGTATTAGCTATATATGAGTTCTTAGTATATAGATTTGTTTCACATCGTTCATTTTATAATAAGTCATTCAATATAAGTATCACTGTAATGCCTTTATTTATATCAACTATAATATTATGTTTACAATCTAATGTAATTGTAACGTTAGGCGCGATTGGTATTTTAGCTATTATAAGATATCGTACAGCTGTTAAAGATCCAGTTGATATGTTATATATCTTATGGTCTGTACATACTGGTATTATATGTGGATGCAGATTATATGAAATAGCTGTTATAACATCTATATTAGTAACAATACTATTGATTGTTTTAGAACATTTAACTATAGGAAAAAGACCATATATTGTACTTATTCATACAAAAGAAGATGTTGCTGAAAATATTATTAAGAAATGTAGTAGAAAGTATTCAGTTAAAAGCAGAAATTATACATCTAATGGTATTGATTATACTTTTGAATTATCAATTAATGATATCAGTAAATTAACTTCAGAGTTAAAAAAATCAAAATCTGTTGAGAGATTTTCAGTTATTGAATATTCTGCTGATGATATAATGTAGGTTGTTATGAAAAAAGGTAAATTATTAGGATTAGTTGTATTTACTATAGTTGTCGCAGCGTTAGCTATAAATTTTGGTTTTTTTTCTAAAACGAGATATGAAAATATTATAATTAATGAAGATGCTTGGAATGAGATAATATCTACTAGAGTGTCTGGCGCATTTGAAATAAAAAGTTTAAAATTTAATGATAATGAATTGTTTAAAGATAATCAAAATAGATATTATTATTCAATGGTAGAGGATGATAAAAGTGCTTATACACCAACGATAAAGTATAAATCTCCTAAGAAAATTAATATCGCGATAAAAGAATATATTAAAGATGAGTTGATTGAGGATAATGAGCCATTAAAAATACTTTTTTATGATAAACGTGAGTATTATGTTATTGATGTATATGTTACAACATTACCTCTTCTTAGTATAAAATATGATGCTTTTTCTGTTGAATCTAATATAATGGATAAATTCAAATTGTTTGAATACCGTAATATATATAATAAGACATGGGAAGAAAAGCTTAATAATGTTAGAAACGGAAAAGAGGATACAATAAACAATGAAGTTAGTGCTGATCTAACTAATAACCAAAATATGCAAATAGTATTATTTGATAATAGAAAAGGTACATCAAATAGATATATTAAATCAGATGGTTTATTTAAATTTAGAGGTGCATCATCATTATTTTATCCAAAAAAAGGATATAGAATAAATCTAAGAGAGAATAATGAAAATAAAAATATGTCTTTATTAGGATTAAGAGATGATGATGATTATTTGCTATATGCAGCTTATAATGATACTGAAAAAATAAGAAATGTATTTTCAACTAAATTATGGAATGAATGTTGTAGTATAAATAATAGTTATAGTTTAAATAATGGATCTGAATATAAGTATATTGAATTATTTATTAATGATAATTATGAGGGATTATATGCAATTGGTTATCCAATTGATACAAAGACAATCTCAATAGAAAACAATGAGTATATGTTTAAAAAATATAGTTGGGATGAATCTGAAGCAGCTATACTAAATGATAATTTTGATATGTTAGGATATGAATTAGTATCTGGGTCAAGTGATATAGCATACGACTATTTAGTGAATTATTATAGAAAATTGCTTACTCTTAATAAAAATAATTATAAATCTATATATAATTATGTTGATATACAAAATGCGGTAGATTTATTTCTGTTCTATAACTTAACTCAAGCAGATGATAATGCTGGATCTGCTAGTATAAAAAATACATATATGACTTTTAAAGGAGATGGAAAAGTATTATATACACCATGGGATTTAGATTTAACATTTGGTAATGCATATAATAGTGATGTAGAAATTCTAACAAGTAACTATACTAATACACCAGCATATAATGTAATATTGAAAATTAGCCCAGTGTATAAGTTACTTTCTCTTAATGATTCTAATATAAAGAAATTACTATATGATAGATACATATATTTAAGACAAAATGAATGGTCTGATATTAATATTACGAAAATTCTCGCGAAGTATGAAACTGATATCTATGATTCTGGTGCTTATCAAAGGGATATGAAAAGATGGCCAGATGGTGGATATGAAAACCCTAGTCTTAAATTAAGCAAATTTAAAAGTTATGTAATTGAGAGATTAGAATATATGGATGCATATATGGAAAGGTATAATTAATTTATACTTTTCTTTTGGTTTATAATGTTATACAAAAATGTTACAAATTGTCTATTTAAACTTTACGAAATCGGTATTTTGTAGTATAATACTATTGTATAATAAAAATAACAAAAATTACCATTGGTTTAGCCATGTTTTAATTTGCATTTACGGGGTAAATGTGTTAATATAAGTGCGATCAATGGGGGATAAGGTGAAAAGATATGAATGATACTACAATGCAAGGCGTGATGTCAGCCGAACATGTTGGTTTACGTAAAAATATATATTTTGCAGTAAAGAGATTGTTTGATATATTTGTTGGTTTAGTGGGAACTATTCTATTATTACCATTAGCGTTAATAGTTAAGATAGCTTATATGATTGATGGTGATGAAGCACCAATATTCTATAAGCAAAAACGTATTGGTTTAAATGGACAAGTTATCTATATCTACAAATTTAGATCAATGGTTCCAAATGCTGATAAAGCTTTAAAAGTTTTACTTAAACAAGAAAAATATAGAAAAGAATGGGAAAAGAATCAAAAACTTGATAATGATCCTAGAATAACTAAAATTGGTAAATTTCTAAGAGCTACATCTATTGATGAAGCACCTCAATTTATAAATGTATTAAAAGGTGATATGTCACTAATAGGTCCTAGACCTTTAGTTGAGGGTGAATTAGATGCTCATAAAGGTAATCATGAACTATATGAATCTGTAAGACCTGGTATAACAGGTTGGTGGGCATGTAGTGGTAGAAGTGCACTTAATTATAAAGAAAGATTAAAATTAGAATACTATTATGCTGAAAATGCAAGTTTTATATTAGATATTAAATGTATTTTTAAAACTATAATAGCTGTAATCCGTAAGAGTGGAGCGAAATAGAATATTTAATAATGATGACAAATAGACTATACCCTCGTATAGTCTATTAATTTGTAAGGTGGTGAGTATATGAAAATAGATATTATATGTCCTTTATACAATGCAGAAAATTATTTAATAGATTTAAATAATTCTTTAAATATGCAAAAAAGAGTAAATATATTATCTATTAATTATATACTTACTGAATCTAAAGATAATACAGAAAAATTATTAAATGAAAATAATCTAAAATATACAAAAATTAAAAGAAGTGAATTTTCACATAGTTTAACAAGAGAAAATGTAGCTATTAAAAGTAAATCTGATATTTTAGTGTTCATTACTCAGGATGTTAAAATTGAAGACGAATTGTGGTTATATAATTTAACTAAAAATATTGGTAAAAAAGGTATAGCTGCTGCTTACTCAAGACAAATAAGTAAATTTAATAATATTGAGAAATATACAAGAGAGTTTAATTATCCTAGTGAATCATTTGTGGTTTCTAAAGATGATGTAGATAAACTTGGATTAAAAACATTTTTCTTTAGTGATGCTTCAGGCGCAATTAAGACATCTGTTTTTAAAGAACTAAAAGGATATGATGGTAAAAAATTACCTATAAGTGAAGATATGTATATAGCCTATAAGATTATAATGAATGGTTATAAAATAAGCTATGAAGCTGATTCTATAGTATATCATTCTCATAAATTTACATTAAAAGAAATATATGATAGATATAAACTTACTGGTAAGTTTTTTAAACAAAATAGTTATTTAGATAATTATGGAACTACTGGTAGCGGTGCTAAACTAGCTAAATATGTATTAAAAAGAATATTAAAAGAATTTAGATTAGGACTATTATTTAGGTATCCATTCGATATGGCTGCCAGATTATTTGGTATGAAAGCGGGGAAAAGATAATATGAAAAAGAAGAGATCAATTATATATTATTTATTGGTTTTTTTCCTTATGATAATTGCTATTTTTCCGAAAATTGATATAATCAATATCGCGAAATCTTCAGCTGGTATAAGAATTGATGATATTATGATAGCGTTATTATCAGTTATATTAATACCTAATATAATAAAAATATATAAAAGTGATGATAATGTTAAAAAAACTACTAAATGGTATATTTTATATATCATAGTATGTGTTATATCGTTAGTTTATGGTATAACTAAAGGATATGTTGGATATAAATTAGGTGTTTTATATTTATTAAGAAAGATTGAATATTTTATTACGATATTCTCTGGATACACATTCTTTAAATATCAACTTAATGATAATAAAGTTAGTAGATGGATTGGCATTACTTTATTATTCCATTTTGTATTTTGTATATTGCAATATTTTGGATATGTAGGATCATTCCATTCTGGTGAAATAGTTGATGGTTTAAATCAAGGAAGAGTTAGTTCAACATTTAATGGTGCGTATGAAATGTCAGCGTTCCTATTGCTATTATTACCAATGCTTTTATGTAATATCTTAAAAGATAAGAAACATATAATAACTAGTATTATAGGAATATTCATTGTATTTGCATGTACATTTATATCACAATCTAGAATTTCATTAATTGCGTTTTTGATAATTACATTTATTATGTTTTATCATTATACTAAGACAAGTAGAAGAAATAGATTTATTATATTAGCTGTTGCTGTTACTGTAGTAGCAGGTGGCTTGATTGCTGTTAAATTTGGAGATTCTAAAATTTCACAAAGATTAGGATCAGTATCATTCAAAAATTATGCTCAGGCAACTGAATGTGCATGGATGTATAAGAATTTTGATTTATACTTAAGTGAGAAAAGTTGGATAACTAATGCTTCATGTTTAACTGTAGGTGAAGATTATAGTTGGAACCTTCGTGTTAATCACTGGATGCAACTATTAGATGGCGTTGTTAGAAGTCCAATAGTTGGAACAGGTCCATCAATATCTGGAAGCGCTGCTGATGGTGAATATATAAGAATAATAGCTGAATCAGGATTCTTAGGTTTTATAATGTTTGCAATAATTATAATTAATATCATAAAGACTTTAAGTAAAACTGAAACTAAATGGAGTTCAGCAACTAAATATGCTTTATATAGTATGTTAATTGGATCTTTGTTTATTGATATATTCTCTGCTTCAAAAGTAGCTATGATGTTCTGGTTTATGTTAGGTATGGCATACGCTGATATAAGTGAGGTAAAAGATGGAAAAAGAAAGAAAAATTAAAAACGTAATAATTGTAAATGATTTTGATTATGTACAAGGGGGAGCATCAAAAGTAGCTTTAGATACAGCTGAACTTTTAAAAAATGATTATAATGTTATTTATTTTTCTGGTACTAATGAATCAACAAACGAAGATATTGAATTTGTAAGTACAAATCAAAAAGAAGCTTTAAAAGATAATAAGGTTAGAGGAACTATTAATGGTCTATATAATGTTAAGGCTAAGAATAGTTTTTCTAAACTATTAGATCAATATTCTAATGAAGATACTATTATACATGTTCATGGCTGGACTAAATTATTATCTTCTAGCATCTTCGTTCCCGCATTTAAAAAGAGGTTTAAAGTAGTAGTAACTTTACATGATTACTTTACTGCATGTCCTAATGGTGGATTTTTCAATTATCCTAAAAATACTATTTGTGATTTAAAACCCATGTCATTTAAATGTTTTAAATGTAATTGTGATTCAAGAAATTACGCATTCAAATTATATCGTTTAATTAGACAAGATATACAAAATAGTATAATTAAAAATAATTTAAAATACGCTATTGGAATATCTGATTTAAATATTAAAGTATTAAAGAAATTACTACCTGGTACAGAAATTAGAAAGATTATTAACCCAATTGAATTAGAACTTAAATATTCATATAGTAAGAAAAATGATTATTACTTATATTTAGGTAGAGTTACAAAAGAAAAGGGCGTAGATGTCTTTTGTAAAGCTCTATCAAAGATGAATAAAAAAGCTATTGTCGTTGGTGATGGTAGTGAACTTGAAAGATTAAAAAAAGAATATCCTAATATAATGTTTACTGGATGGAAGAATAAAGAAGAAGTAGATAAGTATTTGAAGGGTGCAAAAGCATTGATATTACCTTCTTTATGGTATGAAGGAGCCCCTTTAACACCATTAGAAGCTATGAGTTATGGTGTACCATGTATTATCTCTTCTGTATGTTCTGGTAGAGAATATATTACTGATAATGGATTTATATTTAATCCGTATAAAATAGGGGATTTAGAAGAAAAAATTAATTTATTAGAAGAAGATATTATTAAATATAGTAAAAATAGTTTTGAGTATGTTAAAAAATACGATAAAGATAACTATGTTAAAGAATTAAAAAAATATTATAATAAAATTATCAATGATTAAACTATAGGAGGAAGTATGGAAAACGGTAAAAAAATAAATAGTTTACAAGGTCTTAGATTTGTTGCGTTTTTAGCTGTGTTTGTATTGCATATTAGTACTTTATATAAAACTATAAACTATGCGACTATTGCGGTATCACTATTTTTTATAATATCAGGATTTGTTTCTTGTATAAGTATTAATAAATATAAAAATAATTTCCATGATATGCTTTTATATCTTAAGACCAAATTGAAACGTCTTTATCCGTTGTATATAATATCAATCCTAATATATCTTCCTGTGTCATTATCGATGATTTTTAAATATGGAGTTATATCTATTGGTAAATATATATTTAGCTTTGTAGCAAGCGTTTTATTGCTTCAAAGTTGGATTCCTAATTCTAAGTATATAACTATAGTTGCAAATGCTGGCTGGTTTTTATCTGCGTTAATGTTTTTGTATTTGATAACTATACCATTACATAAATTTATATCAAATATAAATAAAAAAAATAAAGTATCAACTAATATAATTATTATATTATGTTCTTTATTAATGATAGTGGCATATCATTATGTTGTTCCTAAAAGTGGATATTTACATTATTATTTTCCAATATATCGAATATTTGAATATATAATTGGTATAGTTTTATGGAATATATTTGTTGAAATAAAAAAACATAATATATCAAGTATTATAGTGTCAACTTTAGAAATTATTAGTATTTTAGTGTTAGGTGTAATGCCTTTCTTAAAAGTAATTTATGTTGATTACCTATTTGTTGCTATGAATACAATATTACTTTTATCTATTGTATTAGGTAATGGACTTGTTGGTAAATTATTATCTAATAAATTGCTAGTTTGGTTAGGAAATATTAGTTTTGAAATGTATTTGTTGCATTTTCCTATTTTGATTTATACATTTTTTATATGGGATAAAATAATGCCTACTGCAATTATTACTATACTACTATATGTATTAGTATCATTACTATTAACAATAATGATATCATATATTATTCATTATAAATTAGGAGGCTTGGTAATGTATGGAAAAACAGCAAAAAATAAATAGTTTACAAGGTATTCGCTTTTTTGCATTTTTATTTATTTTTATTCATCATTTAAGAGGATACTTCGGTATAAATCCTTTAAATTTAGCAGGTTTTTCTGTAGAATTGTTTATAGTGCTAGCTGGATTTTTCTCAGAGTATACAATTGAAAAATATTTATCTAAAAATAAAGATAAGAATGTAATTAAACAATTATTTTGTTATACAAAAGCTAAATTTAAGAAAATATACCCATTATATATTTTAACATTACTTCTATATATTCCTTTATCATATAAGAATTTAGTTATGGAGGATAATATTCCTTTGTTAAAATATGTATTTTATTTATTTTCGAATGTATTGTTAATGCAAACGTGGTTTAAAAAGTATTTTAATGCTCTTTCATATTCTGGATGGTTTTTATCTGTTTTATTATTTCTATTCTTTATTACTATTATTATCCATCGAATAATGGAAAAGATAGATAAAAAAAATCGCGTATTTATTAATATTATATTTATTCTTATAAATGTAGTTTTAATGTATTTGTATTATTCGATAGTTCCTGAAAATTCTTTAAGCTATTATACATATGTTATTCCGTTATCTAGAATTCCTGCGTATACGATAGGAATGTGTTTGTCAAGAATATACACTTCGACTTCAAAAAAGAAAATATTAGACAATAAAGCTTTAAGTAATATTGTTTTTACCGGTATAGAAATTGTTGCATTTATATGTATTTATAAATTATTAAAATCTACACTATTTATAGGTAAAACTGGTTTTAATGTAGATTCTATATATTTATATGCATCTATAATTACAATACTTGTATTTATGTATGAACGAGGATACTTGTCAAAAATGTTTTCTATGAAAATCTTTGTTTCCCTTGGTGATATCAGTATGGAAATGTATTTGTTCCATAACTTATTTACAGCATATTATTTAGGTATATTGACCAGAATCTTACCACATACTACTGTAATAAAACTAATCGGTTCATTATCTGCATTGTTACTTACAGTATTAGTTTCATATTTGGTTCATTATAAGAAATATATTAATATAACAAAAAAAATAAAAGACAAATTAATTAGATTTATTGGTAATTTTAAAAAAAGAAAGTTTAAATATACTGATTTCACTATAATATCCAATAATTGCTTTGGTGGTATTATATATAGAAATAATAATATACCATTTCAAAGCCCTACATGTGGGTTATTTATAATGCCAGATGATTACATTAAATTTATTTATAAAATGAAGAGTTATTTAGAAAAGGATATGACTGAAATATCTATAAATGAATCAAAGTATAAAGATTATTTAAATAAAATAAATTACTCAGGTACTATTGGTAAAGTAGATGATATTGAAATAATGTTTTTACATTATAAAGATTTCAATGAAGCTAAAGAAAAATGGTATCGTAGAGCTAAAAGAATTAATTATGATAAAATAATTTATAAATTTAGTGATCAAAATAATTGTACATATCAAAATTTATTAGATTTTCAAAATTTTAAAGCTAAAAATAAAATATGTTTTACAGCCAGAAAATATGATGATGTTGATTCAATTATATTTAGTGAATTTACTAAAGATGGATATGTAGTAAATGATACAAAAGAAAAAATATTTAAAAAATATTTCAATATTTATGATTATATAAATAGAATGTAGGTGATATTGTGAGTAGATGTAATGTTTTATATGTGATGAGTGATTTAAACCGTTGTAATGGTATCACTACTTTCGCGATGAATTATTTCCGTAACATAGATACATCTAAGGTTAAAATTGATTTTGTAATTACAACTGATGATGTTGATGATGAATATAGAAAAGAAATAGAAGATCGTGGAAGTAAGATATATGTAGTTGAATATAATAATGATTCATTAATATCAAATGTTTCTAGAATAAAAAAATTCATTAAAGATAATGCACACAATTATGATATTATTCACTCACAATTAATTAATAAAGGATACTTCTATTTAAAATATGCCAAGAAGTATGGCATTAAAAAAAGAATATTACATAGTCATAATACAACTTTAGGTGATGGCAATGTAATTAAACAAATAGTCAATCAAATATTTAGATATCTGGCTATTAAAAACGCTAATACATATTTTGCATGTACTGATATAGCAGGTAAATATTTATTTGGCAATCGTAAATTTACTATTATTAAAAATGCATTCGATGTTAGTAAATTTAAGTATAACGAAAAAGCTAGAAAACAACTAAGAAAAGAGCTTGAAATTGAGGATAACGTTGTAATGTTACAAGTTGGTCGTTTAGATTATCAAAAGAATCCTCATTTCAGTTTAGAATTAGTAAAAAAACTTAAAAATGAGATACCAAATATTAAGTTAATATTCGTGGGTACTGGTAAATATCTAGATGATTTAAAAAGAGTTGTTAAAAAAGAAAAATTATCAAAAGAAGTAATGTTCTTAGGATTAAGGGATGATATTAGTAGTTTATATTCAGCTAGTGATATATTTATATTCCCTAGTAGATTTGAAGGATTAGGTTTGGTTGCTGTAGAAGCTCAAATATCTGGTTTACCATGTTATTTATCATCTGAGGTACCTTGTGATACAAAAATATGCGATAAGGTATGTTATTTACCATTAAATGATATTGATTTATGGGTAGATACTATAATTAAAACTTATAAGCAATCTGATAGACATGATGAATCATTGAATGCTCAGAAAAAGCATTATGATATTGACAGTGAAGTTAAAAATTTAGAAAATGAATATGAATTATTGGCAGGTGATAAATAATGAGTAATATAGCAAAATATGTTAATAAATACTCAGATTATTTAGAACCTGGAGTATATAAATTTAATGATACGTATACCAGATTATATAAAGAAGCTGGTAATATTAATCAGGTTGTTGATTATAATACTGGTACTGGCATTGTTAAAAAAATCAAAAAAATATATAAGGGATTATTATATGGCAACAAAATAGTTATTAATAAAGGCGAGAAAAAATTTAATGGTACTACAATGCTAATTCCATCAATGAATTATGGTATAAAAGTTTTTAGTGATAATGAAGTATTAACTTTATATAATGATACAAGTAATTTAAAACGTGAATTAGATAATTATAAAAAAGTAAGTGAGTATATTAATGTACCAAGTATAATTAGATATAGTAAAAATTATTATATAACTAATAAAATTAATAGTACGATTTATGATAAAGAGGAAGCATTAAATTATATAATGGATTCATATATCAAGAATAATACTAAAAATAAATTTAAATTTGTCAATAAAAAATATAATTCAAAAAGATATAGATGCTTATTTAAAAAAATATATGATAAAATATATGTTGGGGATGATTATCAAGCAATTATACAACATGGAGATATGTGGTCTGGAAATGTTTTATACAACAAGAGTTTTTATATAATTGATTTTGAAAATGTTGGTGATCATTATTTCCTATATGACTTTTTTAAATATATATATAGTGAAGCATATATACTTAATGACTATAAAATGTTAAAAAAATATTTTAATTCTAAGTATGATGATATGTTAGTTAAATACTTTAATTCATTAGGTTTAGAATATAATCCATATGATAAAGTTAAATATTTTTATTCATTTTTAAATGAATTTATTGAAGATAGGATTAGAACGAAAAACCTTTATATATTTTATAAAGAAATAAGTTTTATAAAAAAAGTTTTAAAAAAAATTAATTTGTAGAGGTGGTGATATTGTGAATAATGATAAAAAAGATATTATGGTATATTTTGTCTCAAAAGTTATCGTAGGTGTATTAGGGTTAGTTGCAGTAACTTTGTATTCAAAATTATTAGATCCAGTAGCTTATGGCGAATATTCTTTGATATCTGGCTTGGTTAGTGCACTTGTAGCGGTATTTTTAGGCTGGATTAGTTCTTCTTCATTGAGATATTATATAGACTATCAAACACCTAAAGAGAAAACAAAATTTATGTCTAATGTTATGTTATATCTTTCTATTATGACATTATCAATTGCATTAATAATATCTATATTTTCTTTATTCTCTAGTATCATACCAATTAGTAGGTATTTACTACCTACAATTATATATGTAATAAACATATCTTTTATGGATGTGTTTGAAAAAATATTGAGAGCTAGCCAAAATAATAAAGCATATGCTAGTGCAATAATTGTACAAAGTTTAGCAAATATTGGTTTATTTTACGTTTTTGTAAAATATAACGAAACGGCTAGTTCAATACTCCTATCAGCATCATTATCAAGATTGTTATTCTTGTTAATTGCGTTTATTTCATTAGGAGTATTTAAATATGTAAGAGTTAATACATATGATAAAAGAATTCTTAAAAAATTCTTAGATTTTGGTATACCTATGATTGGTGTGTGGGGTATATCATGGGTATTAAGTTATTGTGACAGATATATAATCGCGTATTTTCATGATAGTTATAATGTAGGATTATATGACATGTCATATAAACTAGCTGAAAACTCTTTAAATATGTTAGTTAGCTCTTTCACACTTGCTGTATATCCAATATTAATTAAATTATGGAAAGAAAAAGGCAAAAACGCTGTTGAATTAAAAACTAGAGGTGTTATTAAATATTATTTCATGCTAGTTATTCCTGGGTTGGTAGGTTTAACCTTAATTTTAGATAAATTATTTATTAATATAATTGATAAAAAATATATACCTGGACGTTATGTAATAATCATTGTGGCTGTAGGGATGGTATTTAATGGGTTTAATGCTATCATGAATAAAATATGGCAATTAAAAGAAAAAACTAAAAATATATTTAATATTATGCTTGTAACTGTAGCTATAAATATAATATTAAATATATTGCTAATACCTAGTTATGGTATAAATGCTGCAGCTGCAACAACACTTTTTTCATATATATGTTCAAACGTCATTACATATTTGATGATAAGGAAAGAATTTAAATTAGAATTTGATATTAAAAGTATTGTTAAAACTATGATATCAACAATGGTAATGTCAGCTTATGTAATTTGGTTTAATAATTATGTAGATACAACCTTATTATTACTAATTGAAGTATTGGTTGCAGGATTGATATATGCTATGATGCAAATACTTACAAACAACGTTAGTATCAATGAAGTTAGGAGAATGAAACATGGAAAATAATATAATAACTTTATTTGATTCGCTAAATAGTAATAATATCAAATATTTTGTTTTAAGAGATTATAATTCTATTGAAAATATTATAAATTCTAAAGATATTGATTTGTATGTTTCAAAAACTGACAAAGCAAAACTTAGAAAAATTTTCCGTGAACAAAAGTGGGTTAAATCTAATTTTAATAATAAGAAATATCCACATGAACAATTTTTCAAACTTACAAGTACAAAAGTTGATATGTTTGATGTTGTATACGGTTGTAATTATGGTGCTGAAAATTACAAATTAAATCTTAATAATATAACTAACAACATCTATGGAAGAAAACTAGATAATATTTGCATTGCAAATGAAGTAGTAGCGCTTGTTACTATGACGTTGCATATAGTTTTTGATAAAGGTGAAATATCAGATAAAAATCAAAAAATATTAAAAAATATGTATGCCGATTATGAAAAAAATAGATCTAATTTAAATCAGGTAATTGAAAAAATTATTACTGAATTAATATTGAATCCAATAGATAGTACTAATAAAAATATTGCTAAATATAAAAAACAAATTTTAAAAACAAAAATTATTAAGTACGATTTTTTCCGTGATATGTTTGTTTCATTATATATTTGCATAAAGAAATTTTTTGTCAAAATTAAAAGGCATTTATCTAATAAGACAATTGCAATCATTGGTATGGATGGATCTGGTAAAAGTTCCACTATTGACGCTATAAAAAAT
>JAEEGL010817802.1_pt1 | contig 28589 bp, 29 predicted proteins | sample 9134231 | NCBI WGS metagenome assembly JAEEGL01 (sample SAMN16246548, study PRJNA631951) | gut metagenome | biome: gut microbiome; feature: rumen; material: fiber-attached | host: Bos | place: Iran: Karaj | collected 2018-10 | reverse complement strand
TGTGTGTGGGCGTTACGACTTTATACTCTGGACCGACTGGGATACCAGTCCAAACATAGTTAGGATGAGCAGCTAAAACTTCTTCGGATAATGGTATACCAAAGGCAACCTTGCGAGCTTTTCGCATCAATAGACGGTTGGCAAGGCCGGCCACTGCGTCAGATTCATGAATAATGTAAGGAATTCGAAATAGCCTAGCAATGAGCCCTACTGGCAAACCAACATAGCCACCTTTTAAGAAAATCACATCTGGGCGAGATTTGGGCGAACAGATACGGAAAAAACTTACTATGAGACCTGCTAGGAAGCCAAAGAAACCTAAGATATTGCCAATAATGAGATCTTTTAGGGTAATATCAAAATGTCGGAAATAATCACCAAACTTCCAGCCAGAATAGCGGTGAAATTTGCCAGCTGGAAGACGACGCACTCTGATGAAAGAGCCTTTGCGCTTTTCCCTACCATCAGCCCAAGAAACACCGAGTTCAGTAGTAAGCTTGGTGACGTTCTTGTAATACTTAAAATCAGTCCAAAATTCGACCGTAGCACGCGGTCTTTGTTCTAAAATTTCACGAACGACGGCGACGGCTGGAGTAATGTGCCCCCCGGAGCCCCCGCCGACTACTAGTATCTTCATCTTTGATTCCCTCTCTACTAGTATAACATGAAAGTTGCGAAACGAGGCCAATTGCAAACGAAATAAACACCATGCTAGTGCCACCATAAGATAGGAGTGGCAGAGTGATACCAGTAACCGGAACGAGACCAGTCATGGCCATAATGTTGACGGCAACTTGAGCAAGAGTCCAAGAAAAAACGCCAATCACAAATAGCCGATCGTTGGTATGTACCGTATGGTCGGACACTTTCAACATATGGAGTAGCATTGCGCCAAAAACAAATAGAATACCAAAAAGACCGACGAAGCCAAAAGTTTCGCCCATGATGGCAAAAACAGAGTCATTAATGGATTCTGGGAGGTAACCGGTGGCTTGTACTGAATTACCAATGCCGACACCAAAGAATCCACCTGTACCAATGGCTAGCATAGCGTTTTCGATGTGATAGGTAGAGTCATTGCTAGCGGCTCCAGAAATAGTATCAAACCAGGCGTTTATACGCTCCATGCGGTGGCTTGAGGTGGCGATGGCACCTATAGCGGTAACTAAGACTATGGCAAGCATGATGAGATACTGCTTTGCAGATAATCCGGAAACGAGTAACATGCCAAAAATGATAGACATGAGCGCTACGCCCGTGCCAAGATCGCCTTGACCAACGACGACAAGTCCGAGTGAGAGACCACAAACTATAATAAGTGGTAACCAGAACTCTTTGCCTTTACCGATGCTTCCCTCTTCTTTTTTGCGGGCCAGAAAATCTGCTAAATAGATGACGAGGGCAAGCTTCAATAACTCAGCAGGCTGAAAGCTGACCGGGCCTAGATTATACCAACGGCATTCGCCAAGTTCGCATTTGGCTAGCGAAGAGCCAGATAACGCCAATACCCAAAGTAAGCCAGAGAGGATAAGCGCAATAATCATAATGGGTTTAGCGGCTTTACGAACGTATTTATACGGAATGACTTTAAAGGCTAGGAAGAAAGCGCCTACTGCGATTCCGACGGAACGGAGCTGACCTAGAAAGAAAAAGTTCGAGTCGTAATCAGTGCCGTAGGTATTATTGAGAACATTGGCGCGCATGGGGCCAATTGCATAGATGATGATAAGTCCAAGTGCCATAAGGCCTAGAGTGGAAAAAAGAATCACTAGGTCGGACTTATGTTTACGCATAATCTTTCTCTTGATTAACTCCAGCGTGCATCGTTAACAGTATCATATAGTGCCTCCTACAGCGGCGAGAAAAATGCCAACTATGGCGCAAACTCCTGCAATAATCCAGAAACGCATAACTATTTTCGCTTCACCCCAACCTTTAGCTTCTAGGTGATGGTGAAGAGGGGCGGAAATAAAGATCTTTCGATGGAAGAATTTCTTACTGAATAGCTGAATGAGGCTTGAGCCGGTTTCGATAACGAATGGTAAACCGATAATTGGCAGAAGCAAGAAGGAGTTAGTCATCATGGAAACCACGCCAAGACCGGCGCCAAGAGCAAAGGATCCAGTGTCTCCCATCATAAAACGAGCTGGTGGAACGTTGAACCAGATATAAGATAGTAACCAGCCGACCACCGTCATACAAAAACCAAATAGGAGCATATTCCCCTGGAAGAGTGCGATGATACCAAATGCACCATACGATAGCATGGCTAGCCCACCAGATAGCCCATCTAGCCCATCAGTGATATTGACGGCGTTTGATGTGGCGACTACGGCGAAAGCAAAGATAATAATCATACCAACGATACCTACTTCAACATCGCCTACGAATGGAATTAGAATAGTGGTCCAACCGAGCTTAGCGGCAAAGAACCAACCTAGCATCACACCAACTATGGTGATTAAAGCAAATTTAACTGGGCCACGTAGCCCGGCTGCCCCACGACCAGAACCAAAAATATTAATAGCGTCGTCAATCACACCAACGAAGGCACCGCCAAGGAAACCGACGAGTGGTAGCCAGGTTTGTCCACGATCAAGATTAAAAACCCAAGTTACTATCGTAACAGCAATGACGCCAATAAGACCAGCCATAGTCGGGAAAACTCTCTTAAATTTGTGAGCATGAAGCTTCGTCATAATAGGCAAAGCCTTACCGTCAACGGTGGTCTTTTTTTGTTTTTTCCAAAACTTATATTTATAGGCAAAATGTGTGTAAATTGGAGTTAGCATCATGGACAGAAGAAAACTAGCTAGTGCTAGCAATAGGCCATAAAACATCTCGTCATTAATATTGATATTCATAAACTTATTATATCATAGCAAGCTTTTTTAGTGATTAGCTTGGTCTTATTTTAAGATAGTTTATAGCGTAATTCGAAAGATCGTCAAATAGCTCTTGCGCTTCAGTACCAGATAGAGCTTCGCCCTCACCCCACATTTTGACCATAATTGTATATCTTGGCATTTCACCAGCGGAAGCGATGAAACCAATGTATGAGCCAACAAGATTGCTCATGCTGTCATCGTAGGCTCCATCCACAATTACCTGAGCAGTACCGGATTTGCCGCCTACAGCATATCCTGCGCGGTCAATACCGGCACGAAGTTTATAGCTACGGTTATTAATAAGCATGTCACGCATCATCGCAGAGGTTTCATCTGAGAGAATTTTGTCTACAATTCTGTCGTTTTCAACAGAATCTAAATTTTCAAGTGGGACTATTTTGCCGTCTTCTAAGAACCCCTTTACGATGGTGGGGGTACGCCAATAGCCGCCGTTAATAACAGCGGAAAATGCAGTTGCGGTTTGAATCATGGTGATACCTAGGTTCTGGCCGAAGGTCATGTTGGCGTAGGTAGAATCGCGACCCCATCCTTCATTAGGGTCTTCAATATAGCCGTCGGCCTCAATTAGTTCGATACCAGTGGATTGTCCTAAACGGAATTTATCGTGATAGTAATAATAAAGACGTTCCCTTCCAAGCTGGGTAATTTCGTTTGGATTATCGCCAAGGAGTTTGAGAGCATAAATAGAGCCAGTGTTAAGCGACCAATATAAGGCGTTTTTCATGGTCATTCTGCCATAGACAGCTGAACGTTGCTCGGCATTTTGGATTTTCCAACCGTCTACTATCTCGTAACCACGGTTATAGTATGTCGTATCGCTATCCATTTTACCCTCGTTAATGGCGGCGGAGAAGGCAAAACTCTTGCAAACTGAAGCTGGTTCGTAGGGTACTTCTGTGACTTGATTGATGTAGGCGCCAGCATCTCTAACATTGCCATAATTGCTAGGATCATAATTTGGTAGGCTTGCCATAGTAATGACTTCGCCAGTATTAGAATCCATAATGAGAGCAGCCGCATTGGTGGCGGCAGTATTATTGATGTGATTATTTAGGATTTCTTCGGTACTTCGTTGAAGCCCACGGTCTACGCTGAGGACGATATCTTTGCCATTTTCGGCTGGGATTTTAGTATTTTCACTACCGATGGAAAGGGCTACTTTGTTGACATCGGCAGTAGTTTTTAAAAGACCATCTTTGCCTGATAAAAGATGGTTAAGCGAACCCTCTACGCCATACTGACCTAGGCCATCTGCATTGACGAAACCTAGCAGAGTGGAGGCTAGCTCTCCTTCTGGATAGACGCGACGGTTCCCTTCCTTTAACCAAACACATTCGATTTCCTCTGCGGCAATTTTTACTGCTGTAGAATAAGGGACGTTTCTGGCAACAACATAATAACGCAACCCTTCAATATCATAAATGGCGTCTAAATCTGCTGTAATATACTCTTTTGCGTATGTTTCGAGTGCAGATTTGATTTTATCTTTGTCAGTAACAGCTGGATCAATTATGACTTGATAGACAGTTTGATTAAGTACTACTGGTGCAGGACTAGTGCCATCTACCATATAAATGCTCCCACGCTTCGCGGTGATGGTTTCGAGCAATGTATGTTGTTCGCTTGCCTTAGCCACCCAAATATTGTGCTCAATAATCTGAATAGCAAAAAGCCGCACCGCAATAATAGCAAGTGTGGCAAGGGTGATATTTCTGAGAATTCTGGTGCGAGGCATATATATTATATTATAGCACGGCTAAACTATTCTGCGACGTAGCCAGTGATTTGTGCATCTTCCATGCTGGCGGCCACGGAGCTATTTCTGGCAGTAGCTACTGAATTGAGGCGAGCTTTTTCGACGGCGAGATCATCACGACGGGCGGTCATTTCGGTAATTTCAGATTCTACAGCGGAGATTTCATAGTCAAAACTAGTAGCCTTAGTACCCTCGGCAACATAGATTAAGCCAAACACGAGCGTAAGCATGCTCACGATGACGATTTGGGTGATTGAACCTAATCCTCTTCTGGTATGTCGAACTGTATTACGATTGCGGACGAAACTGGTGCCCATTTCTCTCCTTGAAATATAAGTTGTTTGACTAATCATTGATCCTCGCTTATTTTGGTATTTATATTTGTTTTTGTTTCTATTAATAAATTAAATTCTCTAACTTAGTCCGGAGTTTCTACAAGCAGAGCTACAAGTAACTTGTAGAAACTTACTCCGGGAAGGTCATACACTTCACACTCTCTGTGAAAAACTCTATTTGGTGGGCTTTATCAGCCCATGTGTGGTGGGCGAAGTATTTGATTCTCCGCCCTTTTCAAATCGATCCTAGCGGAAATTGACTTTAATAGTCTGTTTGCGAGATTTATTCGCAATGGTAATTTGTTTTGGCATAATTGCCTCCTTTTTGTTTTATGTTTTTATTTTATCAATTCCGCGCAGCCACTCGCAGTTTGGCACTCCGGGCGCGTGGGTTGATAACGAGTTCATTTGGTCCGGCGACAAGCGGTTTCTTAGTGACTAGACGCAATTCTGACTCTTCGCCGTGGCTGATTGCCTCTTTGAAGTAATCCTTAGTCAGACGATCCTCTAGACTATGAAAGGTGATGATGCCGACACGACCATCTTTTTTAAGAAGTCTCGGAAGAAGAGGGAGAGTTCTTTCAATTTCTCCTAGTTCATCGTTAACCACTATCCTGATGGCTTGGAAAACTTTGGCGGCTGGGTGCGTTCGGCTGTATCTGGATTTAGCCAAAATGAGGTCTGCTAGTTCCTTGGTAGTCGCAAGTGGTCGGTGTGTAACAATTTCTCTCGCAAGCATCTTAGCACGCCCGGGTGTCTCTTCCCCGAATTTTACAAAGATATCAGCAAGATCTCGCTCGCTCCAATGGTTAACTATTTCTTTCGCAGTAAGATTTTCGCGTCGATCCATACGCATGTCTAGTGGTCCATCACGAAGATATGAAAAACCGCGCTCATCGTTATCCAATTGTGGTGAAGAAACTCCAAAATCGGCAAGTATAATATCGAAAGCCCTTCCACACTCAATTAACTGTAGCACTGCGCCGTAAAAATCCGTGTTTATAATGGTAATACCGGTATCTTTAAACTTGTCTTCGAGATTATCGACGGCAAATCTGTCACGGTCTACCAAAACAGAATCTTTATAATTCAGTGTTACATCCAAAATTGACTTAGCATGACCTCCGTAACCAGCTGTGAGATCCAAATACGACTCACCAAGCTTAGGTGTAAGGGTAGCTAAAACTTCCGGTAATAATACTGGGACATGTTGATTCTTCATGACCTTATTATACAATGTTTAAGACCGTTCAACTAGAAACTTCAGCGTTTTTGTTTCTGTTTGATTTTTGTTTAATATCCACAATTAATCTACCACGATTTGTACCAGCGCGAAGCTAATCATATAATCGCAGCCGTTGAGAGACTTATTGTGTGATTAAAAGACCTATTGGTCAATAGAGTTTTATTGGGAGGTGTGTTTTAAGGAAAGTGCACACGATTTTGGTGACGCATCTCGCTAAGTTTAATGCGCGCCGAAACTCCTAGTTGGCCGGTCTCAAACGATATTAATGTGCTTTTTGTTTGTGGTGTTTATTGTTGTTTCCACTGACTTCAGTTTATTACATATTTTGATAAAATGCAAGAGCTTTTTTAGACTTTTTTTAATATTTTTTCGACTGGGAGTTTTGCACAAAATGTGGAAAACTCCCCTGTTATTTTACCGAACATAGCCTATTGATTTTTCTTTATTCTGTGTTGTAATAACCGAACAATAGATAGGATGGTTATGCTTGATTTTTTGTGAGTTTTATGGTATAATTAGGGTATGGGTTATTCTAGGTTTGATGCCTAGTTTTTTTGACTTGTGTTATAATAGAGGAAATAAGTGAGGTAATTATGGAAAATACTGATTCAGTGGTGGGCGGTAATGCGGCGGAGCCGTTTGATGTCTTTCTCTGGGCGAATGAGGTTGACGAGATAAAGAATAACGTATCGGCAGAGCTGTTTTTATTTAATAAAAACTACACACCATATAAGATTAAATACTCAGATAAATTGACCGGTGCAGTGAAGTCCATGTTTATGCAGGAAGCAGTTCATTTCATCATCGAGGAGGCGGATAAGGGACTAGAATGTCATGAATATGAGAAGGCAGATGGTGAGGAAAAAGTAATTTATCGTACTTCCCTTTCTAAGGTAGGGCGAGCAGAGACTCTAATCCATTTAATTGAAAATGAATACAAGGATATTGATTATTTCTCAGAAAACGAATATGACTTTAAGAAGGTAAAAGGAATCATTGCAAAATTCACCTATCCAGGTGATGAAGGAATGAAGACTTTTTACATTGCAAAGCTTCTACCGGCGTCGTCGGCACTTAAAGGTGCAACTTCATGGGAGATTAATGGAGAGTCATTTGAACCTTTTTCGGCAGAAATTGCACTTAAGATGCCAGAAGATAATCAGGTGGCAATAGTGGATGGGACGATTATTGTGTTTAATCAGACAAAATTTGAAAACTTGTTCCATTACGATTTTAAATCCCAAGTAATAGCCGAGGCGAAAGCACGAGAATTAACAGAAAAGTACAAATTATCATTTGCTGAGGGACTCACTCTTGACGTATTGCTTGCAGATAAAAAACCAATTCTCAAGAAAGTGCAAGCGATGGATATTGCGGAGGAAATGCCACAAGACAAGCTGCTAGAATATGCAGATGAGATGCAGCTAGAGCTAATGACGGACGACGACGGCTCGATCATCATCATGGACGATAAAGATTTGACCATGTTTGTAAATTTGCTCAATGAGGATTATTATATTTCACCAGTAAATGGTAAGAGATATGAGATTAAGTCTAAAAAATTACTCGGTGAGCCAGATGGAGAGCCGCCGAGAGGGTAAATAATTTATAATTCAAAGTAGGTACTCTCAACAATGGCCGTTTCGCCGAGGGTTTGGAAGGTTTTCTTTAGATCTTCTCTAGCCTCGGTGATAGAATCGGTATTGGTAAGATCGGATTCAATTTTGGCGTATGATTCGCCTGGGCGACCGTCTATTTCGTCAAGGTAAATCTTAGTACCTTCACCCATGGAAAGCTCTTGGCGACGACGGGATATTTCGGCAATAGGCTTAAAACCGAGCTGCAAAATGATGTTGGCGGTACTTGTATAATCTTCCACTGGGGTAACCTCTACAATATCAACACCGGAATCTTCAATATGACGCTTCAAGATAAGGCTATAGGCAGGTGGCTCATCCACGGCGTGCATTTCTGTACGCATAACTAAGCGCGGTAAGTTCATACCTCTTTTGTAGCCACGAGGCACATAGATGCGATCGTGTTGCCAATACATAGCACCAAAATCTAGATTAATGTCGCTGAGCTTGTCTTCGAATGTCTCGCGACTCCCTAGTAAGCATTTCAGAATGACCTTCTTCATGATTTAATTATAACATATTTTTGGATAAAAAACTACCTGATGGTATGTAATTAGTCTACAATATCTATGAGACGTGCTTCCACCGAACGGATGCCGTTCCATTCATTTTCGATTGGTTTAATAATAAAATCATGTGGGGTGTAATTGTCGAGGGCAAACCAAGAATCTGGCGCCGAAAAAGCCACACATTTAATAATACATCCATCGGAGCCTTTGAGATCGACACGGAGATGTTGGCCACTTTCACCCATGCGCTTGACCGTGATGATTTCTGGGTGACTGACAAGAATGGTAGGTTCTTCATTCCCTGCGCCGAAAGGCTCTAAAAGTCGAAGTTCCCCGAGAAAATCTAGAGAGAGATCTGCCAATGTGGTAGTTTCTAATTCGGCGTGAGTCTTGAAGAAGAGTTCTTGGTTAAGAAGATGAAGACTACGGTAATACTCGTTAATCTTTTCGCGAAAGGCATAGAGGTTACTCTGCGAAACTTTAACGCCAGCAGCAGCAGCATGGCCTCCGCCACCAATGATACTGTCTTTAGCAAAATCAAGTGCGGAAGCAAGATTAAAATCACCAAAGCTGCGACCAGAGCCTTTAAAGATTCCTGGTTCGGTTTCAGTGAGGACGAAGGCGGGTTTATGATAGCTTTCAACTAGCCGACCGGCTACGATGCCAAGAATGCCTTCGTGCCATTTGCCAGTTTCGATGATGACCGGATCTTCAGTGCGAGGGCGGGAAGCAATTTCTTCTGTGGCCGCACGTTGTTCGTTGCGACGTTTGCTATTGAGGCGTTCAAGTTTGGTAGCGATAGAGGCAGCCTCGGTAGCAGAATTAGTACGAAGAAGCTCTAAGGAGAGCTCAGCGGTTTCAAGACGGCCAGCAGCATTAAGGCGAGGACCAATTTGGAAACCGATGGATTCTGCAGTAATATTACGCACCTTGGCACTTCGCATGATTTCTTTTAAGCCTGGGCGGCGAGTTTTTGATAGTACCTTGGCGCCATAATAGGTCAAGATGCGATTTTCGCCAGTGAGTAACATACTGTCACAAATTGTACCGAGGAGGACAAGATCTAAAAGCCATTTCTCTTGACCATCCTTAATATAGTCGTTTTGTACTAGACCCTGCGCCACCTTAAAGGCAACCCCAACACCGGCAAGATTTTGAAGATCGTCAGTGGGGTGGTCTTTACGGTGAGGATTGATAATTGCTTTGGCCTCCGGAAGTGTGTCAGCACATTCGTGATGGTCGGTGATAATAGTATCTATGTGTCTGTGACTTAACTCATCTACAATAGCATGGTTGCGAGAACCGCAGTCAACAGTAATGACAAGAGTGGCGTGATTAGATTCAGCACACGTAATCATGCGCGGGCTCATGCCGTAGCCATCTACAAAACGATCTGGTAACATAATAAAAATATCATCTGGATGGACGCCGGCAAGGATAAGTGCGTTTTCCATAAGGGTGCTGGCCGTAACGCCATCTACATCATAATCGCCGTAGATAAGAATCTTTTCGTGTGTTTTGACGGCCTTAACAATACGCTTAACAGCTTTATCCATATCAGTAATAGTAAATGGATCGGTAAGATTATCATAACGCGGATGTAGGAAGTCTTCTGATAAACGACGCTTAGCAATCAGCTGCTCAAATAATTTGCTCATGAGTGGATTAACCAATGGTCTTAGATGGTTTATTGCCTTTTTGACTCTTGATAACGATAGATTGGAGCTCTTTCAATATAGGAAACTGTTTATTGGTTTGGTAAATCTTCGTGCGTCCCTTCTTGGTGACAATGAGGAATTTACCATCGGCGAGACGTTCCAATTCTCGCTGAATATTGCCAGGGTCTTCTTTGATGAGCTTAGCTAGGCCCCTAGTATGAGTTTTAAAATCTGGGTATTTAGCAAAAACCACCAAGATTTTACGACGAACCCGTGATGTAACAAATATTTCTAGCATATTACCTCGCTTAACTGTTACCCATTATAGCATAGGTCTTGTAAAAAATACAACGAATTGAAGCACTTCGAAAGTGCTGATATATGCTTGTTTTAGTTAGATAAAAATGAACTAATGGGGAAAATATAGCCCATAAAAAATCATTCCGATTGTTATTGATTCTATAGATAAAGCAGCAATTGAGAACCAGCGATACTTGGTCTTGAGGCCGATTATGCCAGTTGTTATGCTGACAATCGCCAATGGGATACCAACAAATATACCGTAAAGCGCCACAAAAGCACCGGCACCAAAACCGCCGGCAGTACCTTCACTGGTACCGCCGTATTGCCATAATCCAATAAGGGCAATCCAGATAACTATTGACGGCACAGATGTAATGAACGATATTCTTGCAAGCATATTATTTTTCTTGTCGTTTTTTATCTTTTCTTTTGTCGATTCGCTGTTTGTTTTTTCGTCGTTAGTTGATGCTGCGGCATAGCAAGTGTTGGTTATCTGCCGAGATGAACTAAGAAAATCACTATCAGAAAAGGACTGGCTAGTAGCATCATTATGCCCGTTAGTAATTTCATCCATAGATTAATTATATCATAACCATTTTTTCTGATTTGAATAGATTTGATAATTAGTTAAATTGCATGGCACTAACCTTCTTCTGAAGGCGATTTCTAACTAATGATGTATAATGGGGGTATGTTTTACGAGGTGATACCGGAAGGTAAGGTGGAGGCGCTGACCTATGATTATGATGGTTCCCTTTTGCCGGGGCAAATCGTGATAGTGCCGGTGGGGCGGCGACAAGTGCCGGGCGTGGTTGTTAAAAAAGTTGCACAACCGGATTTTAAAACGAAGACAATTTTGAAAGTTTTGTATACAAAGCCGCTACCACGGCATTTGCTGGCTGTGGTGAAGTTTCTGCACGAATATTATTTGGCGCCTTCGGGGTCGGCGGTGTCTTTGATCTTGCCGACAGGGGTGGAAAAGAAACGCCGAACAAAACCGAACGAAACCGAACATATGATAGGCAATAAGACATCCCACGAGGGGCCGCGTCCGGCCGGCCCATCGCCATGGGCGGCCGGCGCTCAGTCTCGCGCTGCCGCGCTCCGAAAGTCCCCTTCGTCGGGATGTCTTATTGCCAGCGATATTCGGATTCCGCTTAACCATGCCCAGAAAAATGCGCTAGAAGGCCTCCAGAAGGCCCGTACAGCCACGAAACTGCTGTTTGGCGTTACTGGTAGCGGAAAAACTAATGTTTATCTCCAGGAGGCTCTAAATGCGTTTCAGGGCCATAAATCCGTAATACTTTTGGTGCCGGAGATTGCATTGACGGGACAGGTGGTGAGGGTGTTTAGAGAAGTATTCGGGGATAAGATTGTAATGATTCACTCAAAGCAGACGGAGGCGGAAAGGCATTTGATTTTCGAGAGGGTACTCGAGGCGGAGGAGCCTCTCATTGTGGTGGGGCCGAGGTCGGCGCTATTTGCACCGGTGAGAGACTTGGGGCTCATAATCGTAGACGAGGAGCATGAGTCGACCTATTATCAGGAGAATACACCGAAATATTCGGCGATTCGGGTGGCGAGCTTTCTTGCGAGCGAGGTGGGGGGAAGTTGTATTTTAGGATCGGCGACACCGACGGTGGCGGACTATCACATTGCGAAGCAGCGTGGTTCCCTGGTAACGCTTGCAACTAAAGCAAAGGCGGAGGCGGTGAAGCCGAAAATTCAGATTATCGATTTTAAAAACAGGGATAATTTTACGAAAAACCGGTATTTTTCGAATGCGCTGCTCTCGGCGGTGGCGAGGAATCTGGAGGCGGGGCGACAGACGCTGATTTTTCATAACCGGAGAGGGTCGGCACCTCTCACTATCTGTGAAAGTTGCGGCGAGGAGATGCTATGCCCGAACTGTTTCCTGCCGCTAACTCTACACGCGGATACTTATGAGCTAGTGTGTCATACCTGTGGATATGGGTGCAAAGTGCCAACGGTGTGCCCGAAATGCGGACATCCGGGGCTCGTGCATAAGGGGTTTGGGACGAAATTATTAGAGAACGAGATTTCACGGTTATTCCCTAGTGCGAGGGTGAAGCGATTTGATGCGGATAATAAAAAAGGCGAAGGAATGGATGCACTATATTCTACGGTGCGAGATGGCGAGGTGGACATATTGATTGGGACGCAGACTCTAGCAAAGGGGTTAGATTTACCGAAATTGGCAACGGTGGGCGTGGTGCAGGCGGATGCGGGGCTTTCTCTCCCAGATTTTGCGGCGGAGGAGAAGGTGTTCCAGCTCTTAACACAGGTGATTGGGAGAGTGGGTCGAGGGCATATCGATGAGGCGGAGGTATTTATTCAAACATTTCGGCCGGAACACCCGGTGATTTCTTATGCGGTGACGGAGGATTATGAGGGGTTTTCGGAGTATTTATTGGCGGCGCGGCGGCGAGGGGGGTTCCCGCCGTATCGGTATGTGATGAGGCTAGATATTACTCTAAAGACTGAGAGTTTGGTGCTACGGAAGGTGCGAGAGGCGGTGGCGCGGCTGGTGCGAGATAAGCGACTCGTGGTGTCGCCGCCGATGCCAGCGTTTCACGAGCGAACGAGTCGGGGATATACTTGGCAGATAGTGGTGAGAAGCACGTCACGGAAGGCACTTTTAGAGGCTTGCCAGGGGTTAGACAAGAATTTCCGAGTGAGCCTGGACCCGCCGGGGCTACTATAAAATTACTTTTTATTTAACTTCAGATTATCTACGATATCAGTTATTAGACGCATATCTTTATCTACTTTAGCCATTTCCTCACGTTCATTGATGGGGACAGCCGGATTTGGTGGCTCGAAGGCATCCCCACCATCATCGAGACCCACGTAGAGTTTATTGTCCGAGAAATATAAAGACAATTTATTGTCATACTGCCTGCCTAGTTTTTCTAGACTTTCGATAAAGGCTGGATTCAGAATATAAAATGCCTCAAAGCCATCTTCTGCATAAACCAGAAAGCGTTTGTTGAAATCTGTTGATTCAGTCTCGATGCGATTAAGACCACGTTTAGTCTTGGGATTAAGATAAGAATTATCATAATAGCCATCAAATGAAATAACCATTTTGTAGTCGAATTTTTTAGGAAACGTAAAGATAAGATACCTGCCAAGGAAGATTGTGACAATTTCGGTTTCGGTGTGACCATCTTTGTCTTTTTCTGTATGTTCTTCTTCTATGTGTACATCTGCTTGCATAAATAAAACATCTTTGTATTTGCCAGACACCAAATCGTTAGAGTGGTAAATATCTCCAGTACAAATAAGTCCGGTCTCTTGAAGCAGTTTTTTATCTAGGCCACGTTCATGGTTATAATCTAAACTTGTAAAAACATTAGCCAACTGACGAGCAATAAAATACCTTTTGTAGGCACGTTTGTAGGAAAGGTATTCTTTAGAGGCATCGTTACCCATGGTAGAGAGATGGGTTATTAGGATTATAAATACCAACTCTAGTATGACGGTCATTATTGTCGGGACGATAATAAACAATACTGAAAAGTGAGAGCTCTTAGCAAAGATATTGCCGTGATTCTGGCTAATGAGAATTGTGGCGATTATCAAATCGATAACAATAGCTATACTAAAAGCAACAGAAAAGATCTTTTTGCGCTTTTTTGAAATACTTTGGCTTTTGATAAAATATGCTTGGCGTGCTGCTTCTAATTCGTTAAAATCCATGAGTTCATTATAACATGAAAGGTCGACATATACTCATTCTTGAGGTTGTCTTATTGCAATCTGTATCTGTTTATGGTAGAATAGAGATTATGGAAATTATTACGACGCCGGATGAGCGGCTGAGGGAGAAATCGGAAAAAGTTGGCAAAATCACGCCGGAAGTGCTAGATGTGATTGAAAAAATGCGCCAGCTGTCTTTAGATTGGGAGAAAGAGCACCCCTATGAGCTGTCGGCGGCGATGGCGGCGCCACAGATGGGAGTGCTGAAGAGGATTATTATTATCCGAGATGATATGGAAGATAAGAAGAAGGCGACTTTTACAGCGTTGATCGACCCGGTGGTGATTCGTGCGGAAGGTAAAATAAAGAAGGATTACGAGGGGTGTTTATCTGTACCATCAGTATACGGCTTGGTGCCAAGAGCGACCAAAGTAAAAGTGAAGGCGAAGTTAGAGGATGGGACAGAGGTGAGGATTAAAGCCACTGATGAGCTAGCGAGGACTCTACTTCATGAGATAGATCATTTGGACGGGGTGCTATTCATAGATCATATTAAAGGCGTGAAGGATGCGTTTTATAAGATGAATGAGAAGGGTGACTTGGAGCCGGTGGATTATGAGAAAGAGATTGCTAATAATAAAGAGCTCTGGGGCGATAAATAAAAGATGGAAAAGGTGATATTCTTCGGGAATGGACCTTTGGCGGAATATGCATTAGCAGTTATCGAGGGGGAGTGCCAGGTAATTTTCCATGCGCGAACAAAGGAAGACTTAGAAGAGGTGAGGCGGGTGAAGCGCGAGTATCCCGAGGCGCATGGGGTGCTGGCGTCGTTCGGGGTGATGATTAAGAGCGATGTGCTAGACTTGTTTGAGCCGGAGGGGATACTCAACATCCATCCTTCCCTTCTTCCGAAATATCGGGGGGCGTCACCGATAGAGTCAGCGATACTGGCGGGAGACGATGAGTTTTCGGTGTCGGTGATGAAATTGGTGAAGGCGATGGACGCTGGGCCGATTTATCACCAAGCGACTCTTGCTGGGTTGCCTCTAGACAAGGATGCGATTTATCGGGCTTTGGCAGAGACGGGGGCGAAATGGATCTGTACTCATCTTGATGCTCTGCCGGAGCCAGTGGAACAAGACGATTCCAAAGCAACATTCTGTGGAAAGCTAGATAAGTCTATGGGGATTCTAACACCGGAAACAGATACAGCGGATCATGTTTTAAGGAAGATTGTGGCATATCAGGGCTTTCCGAAACCGAAATTTACGTTCTATGGGGTGCCATGCATTATTTTAGAGGCACATATATGCAAGCCGGGTGAGACAGCGTCACTTACGATTCCCTGCGCTGGCGGGGCTTTTGTGGCGGTGGATAGATTACAGCCAGAAGGGCGTAAAGCGATGGATGTGAAAAGTTTTTTGAATGGTTATGCTAAATAATAGCTAGATTAATTTGGTGCGATTTAAGCGGATTTCGTCTTTTAATTCGTTGATAGTGCGGGTGACGATTTCGTGATAACTTGGGCAATTCTTTTCGAGCCACTCTGTAGCTTCATCTTGGTTAGTAATCTGATCAAATTCATTTAGTTGGGTCTCTGTGAGATTATTACTGATACGCTCGCCTATGCGAACTTCAAGTTCTTCTTGAATATAATCGAGAAACTGCTGCTTTTCTTCCTCTGGCATAGCCGAAAGGCCCATTTCCTGCAAGAATTTGTCGTCAAATTGCATTTTGATACTCCTTGTGGCTATTATAACATGGGTGCGCTATTTTAGACTAATTTTGCAGAGGGGTGCTGGGTGGCGAGTTCCCATGGGTGCTATTTTCTCTTGGTTTCGTTTGCGGCAACGGCGAAGAAAGGAACGGATAGTGCGATTACGATTGCTGCAAAAATATAAAAGACGAATGATGCTGAGCCGGCAAATCCTGATAAGCCAAAGATAATTGCCGCTATGCCAATAATCCCAAGTATGATACCAAGTACCCATAATGTTATAACTAATGATTTGGAGCTTTTAGTCTTCTGTTTGATATTATTCTCTGTATTCCCCTGTTGTTCATAAAGATTTTTGTTCTTATTCTTGTGGGCAAAATATATGATAGCGTTAACGATGGCCGTTATGAACCCGGCTAGGAATAATACCAGGAGCGGGATTTCTGCCAACCATATAATTATAGGCATACACATTCCCTTATTGGAACAATCTAATATAGACATAGTGCTAAGAACCGAGAGAATAATTACAGCAACTGCCATAGTTATTAAACCAGTGATGGCTGATATTCTGTTTTTCTCTATTTTATTTCGTTCTTTTGTCTCCCAATCTTCTTTAACAACGCTTGGCGTATCGCCAGTTTGCTGGGATGGGGTTTGGGAGGTCTTGCTATTTAGCGGTTCTTCGGTGTTTTTGTTATCTGCTTCATTCATATTACTATGGTAGCATAAACAGTGTTAGGCTACAAGGTGCGTTTCTTGGTCTCGCGGGTGAAGAATTTGAGGCGGTCGCCAATCTTTAGATCGATTTTTTGCTTGGTCTTTAAGGCTAGGCCACCAGTCTCGCCGGCGACAAGTTCTTTCACATCCATCTTTTCTTTCTGAGTGCTTGTCACTTCCACTTCGCCGATGTATTCTTTGTCACGAACGACGCGTGCAAGATATTCTGGCTTTACATCGCCTTTTAAGACTTCGCCTCCAGCAATTATGCTGGTCTTCTCAGTGCGAAAGACGCCAAGGACTTTCATTTCACCTTTGTCTTCCTCAATAATTTCAGCGTCTAAGAGATTCTCCATCTCATGTTTGGCGTCGTCCAATAGCTCGTAAATCACCTTATAGGTGCGAATCGGGACATTGTCACGTGCTGCCATTTTGGAAATATTGATTGGAACGTTAACATTAAAGCCGTAAATTACAGTATTGCCACCAGCGGCCATATAAACATCGTTCTCATTGATGTCGCCGACGCCGGTTGACACGATATTAAGGGTAACTTCACCGTGAGTATCAATCATTTTGAGGCTATCCACCACAGAAGTGACCGAGCCGAGCACGTCGCCCTTAATAATGCAGTTGAAGATCTTAGAATTGTCGGCTACGTTCATCATGCGAAGGAGGTCGGAGCTCGTAACATTGGCGGAAGCAGACTCGTTCGCAGCGGTCTGGGCATTGAGAAGAGCCATTTTACGGGCGGTTTTTTCGTCATGAACTTCAACAAAGCGATCACCAAAATTTGGCAAATCCTTGAAACCAGTGACAGTAACTGGGGTAGATGGAGTAGCCTTACCCTTTGGTTTACCCTGCCAATCTAGCATAGTGCGAATCTTACCATAACTAGAACCAGCTACGATGAAGTCGCCAGTCTTTAATTCCCCACCGGTAACAAGAAGGTTCACTACCGAACCACGACCAGTCTCCATATGGGATTCAATAACGAGGCCTTCGGCTGGGATGTCGGTGTCGGCTTTAAGTTCTTCAATATCAGCGGTGAGAAGCACCATATCAATGAGTTGATCAAGATTCTGATTCTGCTTGGCGGAAATCGGCACCATAGTGATATCACCACCCCACTCCTCTGGTTGAAGACCGTGATTAGAGAGGTCGGCCTTGGTACGGTCAATATCGGCACCTTCGCGGTCTATCTTGTTGATAGCGACGATAATCTTGGCGTTGGCGGATTTGGCAAAATTGATAGCCTCGATTGTCTGAGGCTTCACACCGTCATCAGCAGCAACCACGATGATCACAATGTCGGTGAGCATAGCGCCGTGCTGACGAATGGCGGCAAAGGCCTCATGACCTGGAGTATCAAGAAAAGTTATTAGGCGGTCGTCATGCTTTAACTGATAGGCGGAGATATGCTGAGTAATACCGCCAGCTTCGCCTTCGACGGTCTTTTTATGGAGTAAAGTATCTAGCAAAGTAGTCTTACCATGATCGACGTGACCCATTACTGCAACAACTGGAGGGCGCTCTGTAGCGTGGTCGGAAAGTTCACGATGTAAATCGCTAGTCTTCGTGGCGGTATTTTTCTTCTCTAGCCTGACATTTTTAATGCCCAATTCGTCAATAATGATGCTAGCAGTCTCATAGTCTAAGCGCTGATTAATGGTGGCAACGATCCCATTTTTGAAGAGAGTGCCGATAAGTTCGGTAACAGAAAGACCGAGGGCTTTACTGAGTTCGTCCACGGTGATAGAACCGGCAATTTGGATAGTCTTCTCTTCCATATGTTATGTTATTTTACCACAGAACGCGAGGTATAGCAAGGCTACGCTTGTTATCTTGATGTTTTCGTGCTATAATATTTGTTTTCGTTCAGATACGAGAAAATACTACATAAAAATAGAACCTTTTTAGGTTCTTTTTTTCCTATGGCTCCCGTTGGCGGACACATTTCGAACCGCTCTCTTTTCCTATGATTCGGAAAAACTTGAAGAAGTCAAAGTATTTTTATATCAGCAAGAAAGGAGCGTCAACGGATAATATCAATGATGGCACAATCAAAAAAAGAATTAGCATACTAGATGAGGATAGCCGAAAAAGTTACCAGCCCTAGTTGTGTTGTAGGATTATTGCTTGGCATTCAGATGTATGTTATTATAAAACCATAACAACAAAAGGATTATCTATGGAACCAAACTCAAACGCATCAACTACCAAACCAGCTGATCAACTCACAACAACTGAACCAGCCACACAATCAAAATCAAACAAACCCCTCCTCGCTATCACTATTGTCACTTCTGTCCTCGCCCTCGTTGGCATCGGCTTTGGGGTTTATGGTATGCTCCAGGACAATAACCGCAATTGTCCAAATACGAGCAACGATACGGTCTGCCCTACTACTGACAGCAGTTCACAACAAAAACCAACTACCCAAACAGCCCCCTCTACAGCAGAAATCACGAAATTGCTAGAAGATAAATATGGACTAAAGCCAGTCACAAACACATTTGGTGACACCCTAGTCGGCTATCTTGATGATTTCGATGAATCTGCAAAAATAGTACAGACCATATATGCTGCCAATAGCATTCTTAGCGAGGCACAATATCCATCTGAAGCACCTATGTACATCCGCACTGTTAGCTACGATGTTTTTAACAATGCTTACAAACAATATTTCGCTGGCGAAGACCTTAAGAAGCAAGACTACGATCTTAAAGCTATTGGTGTTACAAAAATAGTTTATTTGCCAGAAGAAGATAAATACGAAATCTACTATCGTGATGGATTAGGTGGGTATTCGTTTGTTGACAAAATTGTGAAAGTTATGGACACAGCTGGCACCGAAAATGGTTTTGTCGCCACTGTTGCCACAGCTACGATAGATACCCAGGTTAAGCAAGACGCAAGTATGAGTGTAAGCAAAGTTGGTTACGGTGATGGTTCTGAATATTATTACATTCTAATCCCAAATGAAGACATGAGCGAAATCTACGATAGCGTTTCTCTTTACGACTTCTCTTTTGTCAACGAAAACGGTGAGTATAAATTAGCCTCTATTCAGAAGAAATAATACAAATAAAACAATGGTTATTAATATCAATTCTAGGTTAGATATTCAGCACATATGGATCTGTCGGCTCCGCCACGGCCAGACTCGCACCGGAGCGAAGCGAAGGTCCGAGTCTGCTTTTTGATGATTTTTTGTCAAAAAAAATGGCTCCCCCGGCCAGACTCGAACTGGCAACCTCGAAGTTAACAGCTTCTTGCTCCACCATTGAGCTACAGGGGAATATGGATTCATTATACACCACTGGTCTTGAAAAATCAACACAGAATGTACTAGCATAGTGTCTTTTAATGATTGAGACTAGCATCATTCTGTGTTAGCTTTGGAACTACTGTTGCGAGAAGAAACCAGGTTTCTTTTCGATATAGATACCGGCTGGATGATATGTTGGGTCTTCTGGGTAGCTAAAGGCGTGAGAGTAGGTGTTTCTTGCTTCGTCTTTCCAGAAATAAATAATAGCAGGGTGGGCGGTTTGGTTAACGGTATAATCTTCGTCGAAGGTATAATAATTAAAGGTTATATAGAATACACCATCTTCATCAGAAATGCCGTAGCCAGTCATTTCTTGGACGGTGTCCTCTGAGCGAATTTGTTGGCTTTCAATAAAACGAGTAGCAATATCGTCGAATACAGCAAGTTTCGCAATGTCTATATCGGTAGGACGTTCTGATTCTAGCTTTTTAATACTAACAACACCGAGCGTGGTCACGATAACTAACGCAATCAACAATAAAGTCACCATCCAAAAAGAATGTATTTTACAAATAGCCGAGGCCTTGAACGTATTTGGGGTTTTCTTAGTTTTGGTTTTTGCGTTTTTGTTGCTTGTCATGCATAACTCCTTAATTAAAATGCTTATGCTTATTATAACACAATTTAACCACCGAAAATTGCTTTAAATAGACCAAGCGAGGCGGCTAGCATAATAAGACCGGCTACAAGAACACCAGCCGAAATTGCAACCATTGTTTTCTTAAAGTCGAGATTTAAGATACTAGCGGCAAGTGTTCCGGTCCAAGCACCAGTGCCAGGAATTGGGATGGCCACAAAAAGAAACAAGGCGAAATAGGCTCCACCGTTCCTTGTTTTTTTAAGGAGCTTCTGACCAGCTTTTTCCCCTTTGACAAGACAAAAAGTGCAAAAATTTCTAAAGGGTTTCCACTTACGAGTCTTACCCCATTCGAGAACTTTTCGGGCGAATAGATAGATAATTGGGACTGGTATAATATTACCAATAATAGCAATAATGAGTAATAACCACTCTGGAAGCTCCAAGTCCATACCAACGGCGACTGGGATAGCACCGCGAAGTTCAATGAGTGGAACCATCGAAATGAGCAAAACAATCAAGATTTTCCAAATCATGATATAGCCTCACTATTTGCTTAACAGCTCATTGATTTTAGTGCGAAGGTCTGAAGCGGCAACGGCTTCACCGTTAATGCGAAAATATGGAGTACCGACAAGCTCTTCGATATAAGCACCTAAACCAAATTCAAAGGCAACGCGTTTTGCAACTGATTCACTGTTAATATCGCGGTCAAACTTTTTTACATCACCTTGGCCATCAGAGGCTTCCTCAAATAGTTCGATTAGATAGTTGCGGAGTTCCGTGCCAGATAGATCGTACCAAGTGCTTTGTTTTTCGAAGAGTAAATCTTTATATTGCAACCAAAAACCTTGGATGTCTGCGGCTGTAGCGGCAGAGCTAGCAATGACGTTATTTTTAAAATAATCAATTAAATAATTGCGGAAGACCACAGCGACTTTTCCACCCGACTCTTCAACAATTTTATTAATGATTGGATTGAGTTCGGCACAGTGACTACATGAATAATCGGCATATTCGTAAACAATGACCTGAGCGTTTGGCTCGCCTTCAATTTTCTCTGAGAGATTGCCAGTAATTTCATCAGCCGGAATAATCATATCTGGATTATAGCCACTAAGATCCATTTTCATTACTCGATTAGCCATCGATTGAAAACTGAAGGACGGCGTTGATGAATTATTGACAATTAGTACACTGGCAACAGCCATGAAAATGATAATTATTAGTCCGATTAATAAACCTACTTTTCTACCCATAATAGTATTATTATAACACGATAAAACCCCACTTTTGGTGGGGTTTTAAAGAAAAAGTGCTGGGGAGTTAGAGACTATTAGCAGAGGCCGGAATAGAAATAGCCGGGATAAAGTGTTGCTTCCAGGGAGACCGTTTCAAGCTCGGTATGGGAGTAAGAAAGGTCATATACCGGATACACCGGTACGGCTGGGACGACTGGCGCCATGGTCAAATATGGATCATAGTGGCAGTGGGGATGAGGAGGGACACAGTAAGACGGTTCTACATACTCAACGAGCTGAATGAAGGCCCAATTGCTGTAGGTCGGGCAGCCATTGCAATCATAGAATACTGCTCTGACATACCAACCGTTAATGCCCCAGGAGATATTGCGGATCCAAAGCTGATTGGAATTAAATCCTTCCAGATTGACACCATATTGGTTGGCAGCATCTTCAGCTGAGAATGGCGTACCATAATCACCGATTTTGAATTCCCAGGACATCCAGACGTAATTGGTAGCATGAGCTTCAAAATACGTGGACGACTGGCCGTCTACCAACTTTGTTTCACTCCAAGGGTGTTTCGTGATAACGATTGGCTTAACACAGGGTTGCCATGTCGGCTGGCCACAAGGATCGTTGCAAGATCCACAAGTGGACTTAGTCTGACATCTGCAGCAGTTACAATCGTTGCCACAGGAATCCTCCGGAGGTGATGCGATGGTAATCTGTTCGGACGGGGCAAGGGTGCCTTCGTCTGCATAGGCCGGGATTGCGGTGAACATCGTGAGTGACATGAGCATGACGACGATCAGGAAGATAGACAGGGATTTTTTCATTTGGATTCAACCTCCTATAATAATATTAAAATGCTATCGGTCTCTAACTTCCGACTGTGTTGTATTATATCAAATAATCTATAGTTTTGCAAGCATATGCGCAATAAGTCAAGTCTATTCGGCTTTCGTGGCGTTTTTTTCTTCGTTTTCAAGCTTTTTGAATGCAACTTTACCAACGAGGGTTTGTGGTAATTTATCGCGGAATTCATAGGCGACTGGAAGGGCGTAAATTGGGACATTGCGTTCTAGCAACTCTCTAATTTCGCGCTCGAGACGTTTCCCTGGTTTGTAGCCAGGCTTGAGAACTACGAAGGCTTTCGGAACTTGGCCTTTGTAGTGGTGATCAATACCGATTACGGTAGAAGTAAGCACAGCTTCATGAGAGTTGATAATTGCTTCGAGATGCGTAGGATAGATGTTATAGCCAGAGGAGATAATAATACGCTTGAGACGCTGAGCGAAATAGGCAAGACCATCTTCGCCGAGATAACCGATATCGCCGGTATGAAGCCAGATTTTACCATCGTCATGAATGCGCAAGACTTGAGCCGTTTCAGCATCATCCCCAAGATAGCCCATCATAACGAGTGGGCCGGAGATGCAGATTTCTCCCTCTTTACCGGCAGGAAGCGCGGTAAAGGTATCGTTCTTAACAATTTTGAAATCAATATCTGGGAATGGAACGCCAATAATGCCGTCTGTAAAGGCGTTTTCCGGAGACAGACAGACAGCGCCAGAACCTTCGGTGAGACCATAGCCAACGCGAATTTTAGCATCCGAACCATGTTCTTTGAGAAAAGTATTGACTTTATCACGTAGGGTTTGATTGAGAGCATCACCACCACAGATAACTGCAGTAACAGACTTGAGGCTATCGCTTGATAATTTAGTATTAACGAGCGCCTCAAATAGTGTAGGAACGCCCACGATGAAATTTGGCTCATTTTTCTTGATTATGTCAGCAAACTGTTTATGAGAGAAGGCTGGAATTAGGATGCAGCCCATACCTCGACATAGAGGTGTATGAATACAGATGCCTAGACCAAAGCAGTGAAAAATTGGAAGAATAGAAAGAACGGTGGCCCCTGGCGTAACTTGGTGAATCATGGTAGCATCACAGATTGATTCAGCATTAATATTGAGATTGGAAAGTAAAACTGCCTTAGGTGCACCAGTAGTGCCGCCTGAGTACATAATAACAGCTGGATCAGCACCGCTGCGCTCTTCGTGAAAACTTCCCTGATAGAAATATGAATTCGCAATAAAATCCTCCCAAAGAACTACACGATTATCGTTCACCGGAAGACGCACCTTTTTAATATGTAGAGTATTATATAGCTTTTTCTTGAGAAAGCCTAGACCATCAGACGGACGTACCACGATGATGCGCTCTAGTTGAGCAGTATCACGAAGTTTATAAATCTTGTCAAAAACCGCATCGATTACGAGGACGTACTTTGATTCGGCAACTTTAATGTAATACTCTAGTTCTTTTTCCGAAGAGAGCGGATGAACCATATTGCAAACGGCACCCACCATATTGACAGCGTAAACCATGGTTATTCCCTCTGGAGTGTTTGGCATGCAAATAGTGACTCTGTCACCCTCCTTAACGCCATAGTTCTTGAGCGCGCGAGCGGTTTTTTCGATTTTTTTGACAAAGTTTTTATAGGTAACCTTATGTCCATAGTATGAGTAGGCAACATTATCTGGCCATTTCTCGGCTGATTGTAGAATCATATCCGACATGGAACAATCTGGATATTCAATTTTGTTCGGTATGTTTTCTTCTTCGTAGTAATGGAGCCATGGTCTGCCCTTTAAATCTTGCTTATTATGCTTCATGGTGACCATTATACCATAAATAGAAAAAACCAGATGATTTGTTGTTCATCTGGTTTTGTCTTATGAATAAGCGCCAATTACTTGGCGATGGAAAGAGAAATCTTGCGTCCCTCTTTGTCCACATCGAGAACCTTGAAGGTTTTGCGCTCATTTAGAGTGAATACTTTTTCTGGGTCCACATCGGAACCTTCACCCAACTCAGAAACATGGACAAGAGCCTCCACTGCTGGGCTAATCTGCACGAAAGCGCCAAATGGAGTGATTCTGGTTACGGTACCTTCCACCTTGGAACCTTTCTTGAGGTTTTCTACCTCATGTAGCCACGGGTCTTCAACGAGTTGCTTCATAGAGAGTGAAAGACGTTCTTTGTCGATTGCGATAATCTTGGCCTTTAATTGGTCGCCAACCTTGACGTAATCAGCTGGATTATTAACACGCTCCCAAGAAATTTCGGAGATATGAACTAACCCTTCGATACCATCAACATTAACAAATACACCAAAATCCACTACGCCGGTAACTACGCCAGTAACAACATCGCCAACCTTGAGTTCGGCAAAGCGCTCTGCAAGCCCATCTTTAATAGCCTCTTTCTCGGAGAAGATAAGTTTATTCTCTTTCTTGATAGCATCAAGAATGCGAACTTTAATGCTCTTCCCAACTAGTGAATTGAGACGTTGCAAAATTTCGTCCTTATCAGCGCTACCAACACGAGGATAATGCTCGGCTGAGAGCTGTGATACTGGTAAGAAACCACGAATTCCTTCGTATTCGACTAAGAGACCGCCGCGATTGGCATCAAATGGAACGACTTCGACGGTTTCAGCACCATCAAGTTTAGATTGAATTTCATCCCAGCCTTTGTCTTTGACGGCTTTACGAAGCGATAGAAGTACATAACCATCATCCATTTCGGCTTCAATAACAGAAGCTGTGACTGGATCACCCACGTTTAGGTTGCGCACGAAAGACGCTTCACGACGTGGCACCAAACCTACGCCTTGGGCACCAAGATCAACAAGAATCTCGTGCTTTTTGACAGAAATGACAGTACCCTCTACGGTGTCACCTGCTATAACTTTTTTGAATGAACCTTCGCTCTCGGCTAAAAGTTCATCCATTGTAACTTTTTTGGCATTTGCCATAATTATATTATTTCCTTCCTTTCAGGATTCCTTCAGAAATCCATGAAAACTTGTTCTATTATAGCAAATTTCTATGCTATAATCAAGATATGTATCTATGTATTGACATCGGAGGAACAAAAACTTTAGTTGCGCTATTTTCGGCGCGAGGCAGGGTGATAAAGCGCGTAAAATTCAAAACTGCACATGGGGCGTCGAGATTTCTTAGTGATTTAAAACGCACGCTGACTGGTTTTTCAAAACGTCGCATTAAAGCAGTAGCTGTGGCAATTCCAGGAACTGTACAAAAAAATTATTCAGTTTCGTTTGGGAATCGTGATTGGCCGGGTATTGATATTTATGGCACGATCAAAGAGCTGTTTGATTGTCCAATTTATTTTGAAAACGACGCAAGCTTAGCCGCTCTATATGAGGGTAGTTTCTATCGTGGAAAAACTGTTTTCTTGACTTTTTCAACTGGGATTGGCGGTGGCGTGGTGGAAGGTGGTCACATTTTACCAGAATCATCTACTTTCGAACCTGGCCATAGAAAATACAAGTACGATGATAAGGTTTTGGAATGGGAAGATATTGCGGCGGCTAGTGCATTAGAAAAATACTATCATGTCGATATGGCTACCGAGCTACGCAAAAAGACGATAATGCAGGATATCGCAAAGAGGGTCGCATTAGGCTTACCGGATATTATAGATAAGTACCATCCATCAGTCATCATACTTGGTGGGCCACTTGGTAAAATGTTCAGGAGATATGTAAAATTTTTACCCAACCTTGACGTAAAATTTGTGCGACCGAAGAGACCACTAGAATCGGTGATATACGGATGCAATATTTACGCACGACAACGACTAGCTAAGAAATAAGATGGATGATGTATTTTTAGCAAGGGTTCAAAAAGATTATCCTGAGTATGCTTTTCGGGTTGGGAAGAAATTTACCTTTTGTCCACCTAAAACTATCGTTTTCAACCTGGAGGAAGATCATGGTTCCCTTTTATTGCTCCATGAGCTTGGACATGCAATATGCAAACATCGTGATTTCTATACGGACGCACAGAGGCTCAAGATGGAACGTGCCGCCTGGAATAAGGCAAAAGAGCTGGCAGAAAAATATGGAGTTTTGTATGATACGGAGTTGGTAGAAGATGAACTTGACACTTATAGATGTTGGTTAGATACTAAGTCACGTTGTCCAGTCTGCAAACTAACACGATATCAAACTCCAGATGGAAAGTATCACTGCCCTCGCTGTGAGAGTATCATAACAGATATCGACAACTAAAAAACAGCTCTTTTTAAGAGAGCTGTTTTTATATTCAACTACCTAGGCAGCTTTTTTGGCTGGGCCACGACGGGAAATGCGACCACCCTTGGCACCCGCAATACGAGCAAGTGCTGGGTTAGCGGCAAAACCGCCGGTGTGACCATTCTGGCCACCTTTTTTACCAATACGAGCGTAAAACTCTTTGCCATATTTGGCCTTGTTGGTAGCGGCAGCCTTCATGCCACCTGCTTTTGTTCCAGACATTTGATTATATCCTATCTGCCCACCAAATTAATGTATGATTCCATTATATCATAGTGCTTTAGTTTTGTCAACATGCTTTTTCTTAGGTTTATGTTGTAATAACTTTTGTTTTCCCGAACACAAAAATCAACAGAAATGCACAAATTGTGGAAAAAATGTATTGACATTATGCGTGAGGTGATATAAAATGATATTAACTTGAGTAGATTAGACTGCGAGGCTACTCAAGCGTATGTATGACCTGGGAATCATCTTTTATAGATGATTCCTTCTTTTTAGGGGTTTACTTTTTTCCCATTCTGGGGTAAAATGTAGTTGTTGGGGTAATAGCTCAGTTGATTAGAGCGCTGCCTTTGCAAGGCAGAGGTCCAGGGTTTGAGTCCCTGTTACTCCACCACATTATCATTCGGGGATATAGCTCAGCTGGTTAGAGCGCGTCACTGATAATGACGAGGTCTGTGGTTCAAGTCCACATATCCCCACCAGTAAAGAGCAGATTTTATATTTTCGCCATTCCGAGGCGATATTTTATTGAGAAGTGTGGCTCAAAAAAAGCTTGTGACATAGAAGGACCACGAGCTTTTTTAGTATACTATTTAACGTGGCTTTACCTGGATACAATTATCAAATTAAATAGTATCATTTGCTATTTTATTTAATTGATGCTAATGATTCTATAAAACCATCAATGACTTTGATGTCGTTAAAGTGGAAGGCATATCCTTTGTCGCCAAATCCTACTAGTAAAATTTTATCATTGAGATCAGGAGAATAATTTAGAGAAAAAACTCTTTGACTTAAGATTTGATTCGAATCGTTGGCATCGACACTTACAAGATAGGTGATTGATGGGGCGGCGCCAATGAATGAGAACGTTATTTCCTTATCAACCGACTCTGCTGACTTTAGTTTTTTGATGATGCTTCCAATTGTATTTTTAGATAATGTAGTGTAGCTACAATCGCTAACTGGCTCCCCCTTATTATTTTCGTAATTGGTACATTTAGACATGATGGGCACCATGTTGCTATTTTTTATCGACGATTCTAAGCTAGCTAGCATTGCATCAAAGTCGAAACCCAATGTAGCACTGTTATCTACAATATTATCTTCGTCGTCACCTATGTTGTTGTTTGCGGTGGAATTTTTATTATCGTCAATATCGCTACTCGTATTATCCTGAATCTCAGATTTTTTGTTGTTTGCGGTGGTATTTTTATTATCGTCAATATCGCTACTCGTATTATCCTGAATCTCAGATTTTATATTCGCTAATTGAGTTTCCAATTCAGTAATTCGGTTATCTCTTTGTGCGCTTTGTATAATACCATAAACACCAAATCCAATGCCGCAAGCAGCTACAACGCACGCAATGGCAGTAGCGATTTTTAGACCACTTCCATTTTTTTGCCTATTGTCCACTGCTGGCGTCATTTGCGCTCCAGTATCAGCATTTTGTTCCATAAAATTCCTTCTGTATTACTTATGCTTCTATTATAGCATGGTTTAACTTTTCCCGAATATCTTCTTTATAGATTGTTAATGCCTGCCCAATTCGCCCCCACCAGATT
>JAEEGL015389758.1_pt1 | contig 28593 bp, 28 predicted proteins | sample 9134231 | NCBI WGS metagenome assembly JAEEGL01 (sample SAMN16246548, study PRJNA631951) | gut metagenome | biome: gut microbiome; feature: rumen; material: fiber-attached | host: Bos | place: Iran: Karaj | collected 2018-10 | reverse complement strand
CGGGCACTTTTTCAATGAGCTTTTCCTGAACGAACAGCTTGCTCTTTTCTTTATATTTAGGAAGATCATTTCTCTCTAAAAGGTGATTTAACTCTGTCCTCCAAAGGATTGTGATTTTCCTCTTGTCCTTGACTCTGGGATTTACATCCGCCTGCCTCATAACATAAAAGTCAGGAGTCCCGTTTTCGTCAGCTTCAACTGTAATAATCCCCCACCAGTCCGGTACGTGCTCTTTTACATGCGCAGCATGAGATGAACCCACCACAATGATATTACGGTCATAATACCAGTTGTAGTTCTTGACCTGTTTCTCAAGCCTGGCATAAGTATCTGCATCACTTTTGATCTCTATGCCGTAAAGGTAATCCGGTGTGATCATGACAACATCTGCTCTGGCGCTTCCGGTTCTTTTCTCCTCAAGGATCCTCACTTTTCCAAATGAAGTTTCAAGAAAATCAAACAGTGGCTCACGAATATCCTTGTCATAAAATATGTCCTTACTCATCCAACATCCTTAGCAGCCTTTTCTTCCACTTTTGTGATCTTCTATAGAACAGGCATCAGGTGTTCCGTATTCAATAAGTCCCACAACTGCCGGATCCAGTGTTATACTTCCATCTTCCAAAACAAAAGCAGGTATACCAACATCACCTATTTCCTTTGAATGATCAAAGGCAGGATTAGTATCACGAAGTCTGGTAAAAGCTCCCATATTTCTGATATTCTCACCGATGTTGATGTACTCAAATTCATTCTCACGCCCAACTATCTGCTCATGAATGTAATCGCAGTATGGGCATGTAGGCATTCCGTAAATTTTGATCATTGTATTTCCCCCTTATAAGATGCTATTCCACCAATGCTCTTAACATTACTGTAGCCCATCGCCTTCATTTTGCTCACAGCCTGGGCACTTCTGCTTCCTCTGAGGCAATACACAAAGACAGGTGTATCATGATCTCCAATAGTCTTCTCAACATTAGCGATATCGCCTAAAGGTATATTTATGCTCCCGGGAATGTGTCCGTCTTTATACTCGTCATCATTTCTGACGTCAAGCAATACAGCGCCTTCAACGCCTTTCATATTCTTAACTTCTTCATTGATATCAACCTTCTTAAAAGCATCCAATATTCCCATATCGTCTCCTTAGGCTACAGCCACTTAAGTGTGCATTCTCAGTTCCATCTACATGCGTTAACTTCTACCATGTCCAATTCCCTTCTAATTCTAACGGTGAATGAAAAACCTTATATAAGAACCGATCATCTCGAATAATCGAAGAAAAGACAAACTGCCTTTCATATATGGTTCACCATTTTTAACTCCAAGAGTTATCTTTAAAGGAAGTCCCGAATCATAATAGTACCCTGAAATCTTACAGTCTGTAGGAGTTGCTTCACTGATGTACTTCTCCAACTGCTTAGCTGCCATAACAGCATTTTGATCTCCCGGATCCCCTCCGATCGCCGGACCCGAAGGCCCACAATATGCCGTCAATATCAGTTCATTTCCATCCTCATCCGCAGCAATCAGACAATAGTCATATAAGCATTCCAAATCCTTTGATGTGTGCATCGGTTCGCCAAATCTGGTCTTAAGCTGCCCATAGGCCAAAGCATAATTTCTCACGAAATCATCCAGCCCATCACCAAATTCATATAGATTGCAGATTTCAGCTGAACCAGCCATCAAGTCTTCATCACATTTTCTGAAAGTGTATGTCATAATAAACAACCCCCTATACAAAACTTTTCATCAATTTCTTATTCTACAGGTAAACTGGCGAATTTCCCACAAATATAGCCTTGTTCACAGAAAATTCGAGATTGATTATGACATCTAAACTGTTCATTATCAATTTACAATCTATTAACAATACTTTTAATTTGGCTTCTTCTTTTGCGCATGCTACCACTTTACCTTCAAGGTAATCATAAATCTTTTCCCAAGAATCAATTTTCATTTCTGTTTGTTTATATTCTGCGGAATTCTCTTCATAATCATATATTTCATCTTCTATAAGCCAAAACTTATTGTGAGCATCAGCATAAGCATCTACCAGCTTTTGAGTTGTCTTATAATTCATTGCTATTTTCCATAGTTCTTCAACTGTTATATCACGAAGAGGTCTTCCACTCATTATCACATTATCCCTTCCACATCCGCCAACTCCAGCGTACTCAGTTCTTCATTAGTCAGATTCTCCTTACCAAAGAGCCTGTCTGCCTGATTCATCATAGCAGTCTCAAAGAAGTTCCTGATCTCACGGGCATTGGCAAAGTTCTTGCTTCGGTTCTGATACTTCTTCTCAAACACATCTGCGCAGTGGCCAATAGCTTCCTCTGTAGGTATATAGCCTGCATGCTTGCACATAAGCTTAAAGATTTCAAGAAGCTCTATATTATCGTAATCCTCAAAGTTGATATACTTGTTAAACCTTGATCTCAATCCGGGATTGGAATCAATGAACTCGGCCATAAGTTCCGGATATCCTGCAACAATAACTATGAAATCTTCCCTGTGATCCTCCATGAATTTCAAAAGAGTATCAACAGCCTCTGCACCGTAGTCATTACCGCTGTCACTACGAGTCAGGGAATATGCCTCATCAATAAACAGCACTCCACCAAGAGCTTTCTGAGCCACTTCCTGTACTTTAAGAGCTGTCTGCCCAACATATCCTGCAACAAGGCCTGATCTGTCAGTTTCTACAAACTGTCCCTTTGACAGAATTCCCATCACGTGATAAATCTGCGCCAGAAGCCTGGCTACTGTGGTCTTACCGGTTCCCGGATTGCCATAGAACACCAGATGATTAGATACCGGAATTTCCTTAAGTCCACGCTCTTTACGAATTCTCTTGATCTCCTGCATGTGGATCAGCGTGTTCACATCTTTCTTTACAGACTCAAGCCCGATCAGCTCGTTAAGTTCATCCAGAAGTTCCTGCAAAGTCTTCTCTTTGTTTCCTTCATCATCAAACTTTGGAATGCTCTCCCCAGCATGAACATCGCTAACATCAATCTGCCCCTTAACCTTATCGGAGAATGAAGAATGTTCTCTTTTATACTTCTTCAGAGTCTCCATATAAGTTGAGAAGTCCTCTATTTCCTGCTTGTTGGCATCTCCATCACAGACAATGAACTCTTTCCCCAGGCAGTCGAATACATCAATATACGAAGCACTTACAGAAGCAGACAGCTCAAGCCTCTGTTTGAAAACAGCGTTATCCTGCGCCACAAACCTTTCAAGTGTCTTAGGCGCCTTATTCTCAAATGCTGTGGAATAAGTTCCGTTCTTCTCTACATAAGCTTTCAATTCTTCAGGCGTAAAGCCATGTCCAAAGTATTCTGTGATAAACTCCGCTTCACTCTCAGATATTGTTCCGTCAGATGAAGACAGATATGACATAAAATCAATGAACTCCGTCTTAAGCTGTTCTCTCTCCGTGCTTGTACTTGCAGCAGCACCATTTACAGATGCTCCGTTTGGATCACACAAAGTATATAATTCATCAATCACTCTCTTTAATGCTGTATTCATGCTCATTTCCTCTCAACTCTTCTTTGGTGCCTCAACACCATTCTTAGACGGTATTACCTTCTTGTTCTGTGTGAGAAAAGACTTTGCGTCCGGGTCCTTGGAATTCTCACGCTGGTACTTGTCTACCATCTCCAAAAAACTGTTCAGTTTCCTTTGCCTGTTTTCATCAACAAAGCCTTTTATGTTTACGAAGACCTCGCCAATAAACTTGTAGACCTCCATAACTGCATTCACACATGCAAAACTCTCTCCGCTTTCGAAAAGAGCATTATCCGCTTCCGCCATAAGAACCACGGTAGCCGGCGGTTGTGACAGATAGTTCTCTTCAGAGTCTACCCTGCCAAGTTCCATAACCTCATTCCAATGTTCCCTGTCGATCTGAAACCCGGCAGCTTCCTCAATGAGTTTGAGCTCCTCTTCATCAAACCCGCCCTCATCATTTATCAGATACATGACAAAAAACACTACTTCTGCCTTGGTTGGTGTATCAGAATCAATATCTGCGCCTGCCTTCTCACAGGCTATTCCCATTGCCTTACAAAGCCCATCAATTGGCGTTCTCAATTCCTGTAAATTCATAATTCATCCTCGCTGATCAGCTTTCCATTTGCTTTTGCAAAAGAGCTATCCTCTCCTTAAGTGCTGCTATAGTGTTCTTACAGCTCTCAATGATCATATTGAGTTCAGATTGCCTTGCTGCAACTGCCTCATCATCAGCAAGAAACTCTTTTTCATTGTAAGGGAAGCTGTTCTTTATATGCTTTATCTCATTTTCAAGGACTATCATCCTGTCCTTAAGTCTCTGCTTTAATCCCTTAAGCTCCTCGATATCGTCAGGAGTATTACCAAATCTCTTTTCGATATCTTCATCATCGATCATCTCGGTTATCTGGCGAAGCCTTTCTATATTTCCTTCTTCAAAAGCTTTCTTGGCTTCCATTAACAGCTCATCGTCTTTTTCGGTTCTGTCTTTCTTGTTATCCGGATGAAGAGCCTTAACAATCTTCCGGTATAAACTCTTTAACTCCCTGGCAGGATTGACATTCTTTTTGACTGAAGCTCCCTCATCATAAGATTCAGACTTAGATGATCCACCATCAGTCTCATCGCCTCCAAATGCTCCGGCAAAAGACCTCATGAAGTCTTCAAAGGCTTTGTTAAAATCATTTATGTTCTTGAAGAATTCATCCCAGTCAAATTCTTCAGTATCATCCTCAGCTTCATCACTTTGATATCCATAATTCTCAGCATTTTCCTTGTCTGCTTCTGCTCGGTGTTTAGCATATTCCTGATCAGCCTTTGCCTGCTCAGCTCTTTTGCCCAGGTCCTCATAGAATCCTTTTAGTTTTTCATCCGCTTCCTGTCCGGCTTCTTCAGGAGTTACTGTCTCATTCCGGTTAACTGCAGCCTGCATTCTTTCGATGACAGATCTTAGTCTTTCAATCTCAAGATTGTATCCCGTAATCTGCATCTCAAGATTTCCGATCTTCTCATCATATTCAGCTCTCAGTCTCCTGCAGACGTTGAGCTCCAGGTCATCCTTCTCAGCTTCCAGAGCAGCGACCACCATCTTGAGCCTTTGAACCTCTTTGATAAGAGTTTCATATTCATCTATGACCTCTGTCAAAACCACTTCATTACCCATGATCAGTTATCCTCTACATAAACATCAAATCTGATGTTGTTCGAAAAATCCCGTGTATAGAAGCCACTCACAACTCCATAAACATGCTTTCCGGCATCCAGCATATATGCAATCATCGGACTATCCCAGCTGTCCATGTGTCCCATTGGTCGTTTCTTATCTTCAGTCCATACCTCTATACACCATGGATCATCAATATCAGCCGTCTTAATTAGCCTTAACTTATCACCCACCTTTACTTCCTGATGTGCTTCCGGAGCATCAGGTGTCGATAACCCGTGTCTGCTTGGAATCACATTCATGAGCCATATTGCATTACCATTTGGTTTCATAGCCTCGTACTTTTCATTAGGCTTATCCAGCTCATATGTATTGGCAATCTTTAGAGGATTGGTCTCCTCCATCCAGTAGATATCCAGGCTCACAGCATTATGTGTATCAAGATCTTCTTTCCTGCCAGGCACATTCAACTCATGCACCTTCGCATACAGATGTTTACCGGCCTTCATAAGCTCAGCCATGACATATCTCTCCGGGAACTGAATATATCCCAGACAGAGTCCTGCCAATGTATGCACTCTGATTGATGAACCGTCATCCGGAGTATTTGAAACAGCAACTGCTGTACAGCTCTCATCCTCACTATTATATTTTCGATAAAGAGTTACTCTGTCACCAACCTTAAGTCCCTGCAGATTCTCCATGAGATACTCTTTGTTCCTCAGGCCAAATACCTTAGCCACTCCAAGATAAGCATCCCTTTCAAAGGTCATCTGCTTAATTGCTTCGCCAACTTCCGTATGATGCAAAAAAGTTGAGACCCCTGATGAAGAAAACTCTCTAATAGCGCCATTTTCTGACATATCTATTACCTTTCTCCCCAGTGCCCCAACTCATTTTAGTATCAATAATTATCGTTCCAATAATCTTCCGCCGCGTCATACGCTTCGTCTTCATCTTCGTAGTCATCTTCATAATCGTAGAACTCTTCGTACTTGTCATCAGCGAAATCCTGTGCTGACTTGTAATCGTGTACGTCATATGAATCATAGCTCTTCTTTAACTTTGAACTGCTGCTCTTTGAAGAGCTCTTGCTGCTTGATGACTTTGATTTAGAAGAACTCTTGCTCTTTGACTTGGATTTTGTTTTCTCCTTGGAATCCTTCTTACTTGTGTCCACAGTATATCCTTTTGATGATCTATACTTTCCGACGGCCTCTACAGGCACTGACATCATTCCCAAAGCCATGATCATCACCATTACTGCTGCCAATATACTTAATATTGTCCTCTTCATAACCAATACCTCCATTTCAGGTTAAAGCTTCTTCACATCCTACAATGATGCCGTCCTTATTTCGACGATTCAATAATCTCATAAGAGATGTCCCATAATCGCCCCAGTCCCACATCATGCATATTTACTGGTATTGAGAAGAGTCTTTAAATCTTTTGTTCACTCAATCGCCCAATCACACTGACCCACATCTCAGTTTCTCTTCCTGGTCTTGAATCCGGTCCAACATCAACGCTTATTATTTCAAAACCAGCGGTCTCAAAAAGTGGAACAATACTTTTCTCTGTAAAATCACTAAACAATCTCTCTCCTCTTGGAGTTGTTCCCTCGCCATATTTGAATGACGCATATATCGCTCCATTCTCCTTCAATGCTTTGTTCATTTTACTCATTACTTTTGGCAGTTCATTCATGGGAACATGCAGAAGCGAAGCACTTGCCCAAATCCCATCAAATTCTTTGTCAAAAGAGATATCTTCAAAGCGAAGATCCAGCACCTCTCTATCAATATATTCAGAAGCTCTCTTGCGCATTTCCTCTGAGGCATCAAAAGAAACAACATCGTATCCTGCATCAAGAAAGGCTTTACTGTCTCTTCCGCTTCCGCAACCAGCGTCAAGTATTCTCCCACCGGCAGGAACATAGTCCAGAAATTTTTTCCTATCATCAGACATATCAGCATTAACCGATCCAGCAAAAAAGCTGTCAGCATTTTTGTTGTAATACTCTACATTATTATCAATCACAGTTTATACACTCACATTCTTGGGCGTCCAAATCTCGTTATATCCATTCTTCTGCGCCCAGTTATAGATCATCTTTATACGTTTTCCGGTATCAACATTAGTAGTCTTGTTTTCATAGCTTTCATACATCTTCTCATTGCGCTCGGAGATCTTGATCAGGAAATCCTCGCGAGCCAGCTTATCACGTTTCTTGTTGTTGCAATCAGGACATGCAAGAACAAAATTCCAAATCTGATCATCTTTAATAAACGACCAAGGAATGAAATGATCCACTTCTACGCTTCTCTTGGTAACAGGCTTTCCACAATAGAAACATTTATTCTCAAACTCTTGAAATAATATATCTCTATAATAAGCTAAGCTACTCCTTGTGCGCAGTGTGCTCTCATCGATCTTGCTAAGCAGATGATCAATAGCACTATCTTCATTGACTCTTTCGAGAAACTTAGCCCATTCATAATAGTTAAGTTTCTCTATTGCCACCTTATGCTTGCAGACAAATTCATACATCCGTGGATTGATCCTAAGCCATTCTCCCTTTTTGGAAAAAGAGTAAAACAATCCACCAAGATCTGCGTACAAAGCACCAACAACATTTTCTTTGCACTTCATCTTAACCCTGTGACAAATATCAATTCTCATCTCATACGATAGGCTTTCAAATGGGATATCTTCCAGGATTCCATATTTTTCCTTGCCATAAACCAGCGCTTTTTCCAGTTCAGATTGACGATTCAATTTCCCGGGATTCTTCTGTCTGATATGGTGTTTTAGGACCAGGTTCCAATATATTTCTGCGAACTTGGAAAAGAGCTGATCAAAGCTAAGAGTGAGCTTATCATCAGTATTATAGAGATTATCAAGAATCGATTTCAAAAATCCAAATTTATAGCTCGTATCATTAACTGATTTACTTGAAAACAGATATGCAAAAGCAGACCACATCTCATCCTCAGAGAGTGGTCTGTCTATAAAATCTGCTTCTTTTAACAAATAACCTGCTGCCATATTCAAAGCTCCATCGTTTCAGCTTTCTAATCCAATAGTCCAGCTCGCTTCCAAACCCATATAAGAAAAGTTGGAATGAATACCATGCCCGAGATCAAAAAACAAAAATAGGACAAAACACCATGATTGGTAAATAGACCAATAATTCCAATTATAAACAACAGTATTGCGATAATCATTATTATACACCCTTCACTTATTTATCTCATTAAAACGCTCCTGACAACTTTCCTGACAAAACAATCAAGATGTAAAAAAACAATACAGCAGGAGAATCCCATGTTGCTATTGCAAGGATTATTCCGATAATCCATATAATCGCTGATGTAGATTTCTTCGACTTACGATCGCCTCCCATCTTGCCATAATAGTCTTCATGCATAACTTCCTCATGGAAATATCTGTCATCATCATCATGGATGAAATCATCATTATTCATACTTGTCACCTTTCAATGCCATTTCAAGAACACAATGTTATAAACATCAATCAAATATCGAAGAAATTACTTCGACTACAATTATTAACAAAGCTGCCAAAAGCTTATTAGGAACAAATACTGCAAGAGCAATCCAAATTCCAAATACAGTGAGTCTGCGCTTCCATGCATTTTTTTTTACTCGACGTCTTAAATCATCCATATCATCTTTCAATTTCTTTCGCTCCTCAGGGGTAGGATACCAACCTCCATCACCACCGGAACCACTATCTCCATAGCCAGCCTCCGAACCTGGTTCTTCAAACTCTTTATAAAATGTGTCATAGATGTATGCTGCTTCATTACTGTCTATGTGCCCATCATGGTCCAAATCAAACGGAGTATTCTCAAAATTATCGTATGCCATAAGTCCCTCTCTTTCTCCCGTATCTTCAAGCATTTATACAACCAGACTATATTCTTTAATCAGCCGTCTCATAACCATTCTATTAGGTTTCTCTGCATTTATACTCAGAGTCCTTTTGCCATTCGAATAGATTGTATGTCCACCACTATGCCGAATAACTTTGTATCCATTATTGCTTAATATTCTTCTGAATTGCCTATTATCTGTTACTTTCTCCATGGCTATACCCCCAAATATGTTTTAATAAACACATTTTGCCAGAAGAAAAGTCCAATAATCCTCCACTATTGTCGCACCTACGTTCGAATTTGAGCTGTGATGTTGCCATAATCATCCCATTTCTCACAAGCTGACGGGTAAAACTTATCTCCTTTCTTCCCGTCCGGAAGTGCATTGGTTTTATTTGATGATCTTATGATATCGATTGGAGCAATATAATAGGTCGCACCGGATGCGACCTATAAAATCTTATTTGTTATTATTTCTGCTTAACTACGTTCATCTGCACAACTTCCAGGATATATTTTGCTCTTCTCTCCTGTGGAAGTGCACTATACTGGTATAAAAAGAGCTTTTCCATTATCTCTCTGCAGCTCTTAGATCCACAGTTCCTGATCTTATTGATCTCTGTCCCACAGGCAATTGCCTCAACCAAACCTCCGATGGTTCCGTACCCAGCTCTTTTCAAACTGTTATACGCTCTGACACTGAGGTCTAAAGCCTCTATCGGCGTCTCGCTCATCTTGGAATTCAAGTAAATGTTGAAAAAGAACTTACTCCCCTTCTTCTCATGTACTCGATTTCCGGTTATCTGCTCGATTATCTGTGACAGTGTCTGACTCTGATCTGCTCTCATATTCAATTCCTCCGTAGACGTCCTTGATAATCTCCCGGACCTGACGCGCATGATATTCAACAATATCATCTATGCAAGCCTTCCTGATTATCTTGGCCATGTAATTGATCTGCTCTAGAGAATCAGATACAGCAACAAGATGAATATGATATTCCTTGAGAGTGGTATAGATCTGACGCACATACACTGTTCTTGTGGCGACATATTCAAGCACCCTGTCAAAGCCCTCAGGTGTTGTAATGATATCAATCAGCATTGTTATCTCATCATCTCTCTTTATGTATGTGTTATACTGGCGGATGATTCCTGCTTCCTCAAGCTTTGATATACGCTTCTTGGCAGCCACTCTGGAAATTCCCAGCGCATCACCAATATCCTGATAGCTCTTGCGAGCATCACATTTGATCATATTCAAAATCTGCTTATCTTTTTCATCCATAGCAGTTGCTCCTTATCAGTGTCGACTCTGATGTGCACATTATATGAATCGAGTTTATTTTTGGCAATAGAAAAGGTTACGAATCGTAACTTTTCAGTTTCGTTTCGTAACCCAATTATAGCATTGCTGCGTGGCTATTTCTTAGTTTTTGTACACCATCCAGGCTTGAATCCACTCTCCTTAGAAGAAGTGTACTGTCCCATGATGCCAAATTCCTTGATAGCTTCATTTACATATACCGAAATCTCATACTGCGTACCGATTACCCACAGTCGTCCACCTTCAGCTCTGTTATGTGTCATATTATTCTTATGCTTCTTATAGTAGAAATTTCAATCAATATGCTTCCAACATCTTCTGTGCACACCTGGTAGTTACCTCAATGTAATATTTAGAATCCTCAGTAGACATGTTGCTCGAATCGTATTCATCTATCTTTTCTGCGAAATCAGCATACTTCTGCATCATCTCTCCATACTCACCCAGCATGGAAACCATATTATTAGGATCTGAGTTGTACTTCTTCATAAACTCAACATACTGATCCACAAATTCTTCGTAGCTATCCAAAAAGGCTTTCAAATCAGGATCAACACCACCTGTCTGCTCTTTCTCCTGAGCTTCCTGTGGCCGTGATTCCTGTGGCTGCTCTTCCTGACTAGGTTCAGTTGTTTCCTCAGCTTTCTCATCCGGAACTGCCTTGTCTTCATTGACAATTGCAGTCTCCTCCTTTGCTTCTGTCTTACTTTCAACAGTACCGGAAGATTTTTCTTCATCAACAGTCGTCTCTTCCTCTTTCGTTAAGGAGCTTGAAGCATATTCCTCAGGTGGCATTTTAAACAGTCCATACTTCTTAGCCTGGCCAACTCCGGCAAAGAGGCATAATGCTGCTAGTATAAGCGCAATGATAGTAAAGCCCTTAAGCTTATATTTCTTACTAAGGCAGTAAATTGCTCCCGCAATAATTCCTGCTGACAAAATAATTGTCAGAATGGCCGGATCAGAGCCAAAGTCCAAAATAGCAAAGATTAAAAGGATAATTCCAAAAAACTTCCCGAACTTATCCAATCCTGATGGTTGTGCCTCCTGAACAGGTGGCTGTGGAGTATAAGTATTCTGCTGAAAAGTTACTGGTTCTCTGCTTTGCTGTTGCACATTTTGCGTCTCCGCAACTCGATCAGGTGTAATACTGCTTCCCACCTGCGTTCCACAATTAGGACAAAACTTTGTTCCATCCGGTACTTCATTTCCACAATTCATACAAAAAGCCATAATAAGGCCCTCTCTTTCTCTTATTTACTATGATAGGTTATGAGAATGTTCACATTCTTAGGAAAAACATCCCCCTCTTCAAACTTTTCATTGCCATTGATTGTTATAGTTTCAACCTGGCCATTTTTTCTCTGGTTGAAAAGTCCTAGATCTCCAAGCGGCAGTGAGTTAACATTGGTAAAGCCCGCGTTCCTATATATCATGGCGACGCTATTATAATTTTTTCCTGAGCAATCCAACATCTGTGCTGTAATAGTTGCATCATTAGGACTGACATATTTGGATTTCTTCTTTTTCTTGTCATCGCTCTTTATGTAAGTGAACATCGCAATATATGCACCAATTATGATTCCCCACATACCTCCAAGAGGAGCAAATATGCAAATGATAGCACCGACAAGAACAAATGCTAACGCAACACCATAGGCGACCAGCGTAGATTTTCTTCCACGGTTATTCTCTTTTTCCTCAAGTTCCAGTTCACGGAGTCTTAGTATACGTTCCGTCTCAGCTTCTTTTATCCTGGCTTCATCAATGTTTCGATAAATATGCTCATTATCGTTATGAACCATAACCTTGGCTCCACAATAAGAGCAAAAAGCAAATTCCCTTGAATTATCTATTGATAGCTCAGCTCCGCAATCCGGGCATTTAACGGATATAAACTGAATTGCCATACCCTCACCTCTCTTCTTTCTCTCCCGGTCTTATTACCTTGTAGCCATATGACTCAAGGGCTGCAATTACTTCAGGAGTAATGTTCACACAAAAATCTGCTTCTTTCATATCTGTTCGTTCTATTATTCTATGAAGCTCATCCACAGAGACTTCCATCACTTCTGCTATTCTTCGGAGGTTATCTCTATCAGGCAATCCTCCATCTGTTTCCCACTTTGCTATAGCAGATTTTGAAACCCCAACCTTATCTGCCAGCTCCTCCTGGGTCAGTCTCATATGTTTTCTTCTTGTTGAAATATACTGTCCTAAACTCATCCTTTGCCCCATTAAAAATATTCTCCTATTTCATGGTAAGTACTGTATTTCCCCTTATCAAATTACTTTTTGTTTACGCTTCGTAAGCTCGTACCGGATTCCTATAAACACCATATCAATTTAGGCAAAGAAAAATCCCCACCAAAATGGTGGGGAAAAATTACTATCGATTCATTCTTCAGTTGTCAGTTTCTTGAATCCCTGCCTGATCAGCACCTCATCTATCTCATATAAATCAAAGATGCGGTTGTTGACTGCAACTATTATGCACGCATCTCTAGGGTCCTTTGCATACAGTTCGCTGAGTCCGTACAATTTCAATGCTCTGTTGGTTTCATCCCAATTAAAATGTCCTGCCAGGCAAAGCCTGATGATCAGATCTCTGTCCTTAGTATGTTTTTCCATGGTAACAATCTTGCTGCCATAGGATTCAGTGACTCCAGCAAAAGAGTATACATCCTTAAGCTTGATGTTCTTCTCATCCAGGACATCTTTCATGTAATAGTAAAAGGCCTTCTTCTCATCAGCCATGTACTTGCTGTTATCCTTAAGATATGAATCAAGTTGATCCGGCTTCATGTTTTCAAGAAGGTCGTTAAGCTCATTTGTTGATTTCTTTTGCAATGTTAATTCCTCTTGACTTCCAAGAGTGCATCGTGCAGCTCTCTTGCTGTATACCTGTCCTCAGCATTAAGGCTGATGCAACGCTCGATTATATTCCATAGTTCTCCTGTGGCACGTTTTTCCTTCGGAAAAGAGCCAGTGACCATCACATTGAGAAGCATACCAAGAGCATAGATGTCTGCCTTAGCCGAGGACGCTGTCAGACCGTACCCGACTTGTTCAGGCGCAGCATAGTACTGGGTTCCCATATACCTGGTGTCGTCCGTCTTCTCGGGATCGTACCATTTGGCAACATTCATATCCAGCAGATTCACTTCACTATCTATAGTAATAATGATATTGGATGGCTTTACATCTCTGTGAATGATTGGCGTCGGAAGATTATGTAGCTCATTCAGGATATCGCAGATGTACAGAGCAACGTCAATAGCTTTCTCATCAGATATAGGCCCTTCCTTCTCAAGTATATGCTCCAGGTTCAAGCCAAGAATAAACTCTTCAATAACAATCAGGCAGTTGCTACTCTCAAATATATCGATGATACGGGGCATCCGCTCAATTGGATGCTCCATGAGGTAAGAATATACACTCTTATTGTATATAGTAAGCAGCTTCTTTATGTAACGCTTACCGGTCTCGCAATGTCTGACAAGAATAATGTTGTTTTTTCCTTCAATAGCCTCCTCTTCCTGATACATAGATAGTTCCATGGCATCTGCATCGGATAAGCCTTTGTATGGATTCCGCTTATCAGCCTGGAATTCATCTTCAGAAGCATATAATTCGCTAACATTAATCTTATTCTCATGACCGCACTGAGTGCACTTCCATTCGCCGCAGTCTTCTGAAAATCCCGGCTGTTCATTCATGACAGCTCCACATTCATCGCAGATCCAAACAATATCATCTTCTACTTCCGGATTGATAAGCATCTGGCCACAGCCTTTGCATTCCCAGTATTTCAGAGATGGGTTGTAGCCTTTTTGAAGGGTGAGGTTAGCGTAGCAGTGAGGGCAATATTCGTAATCAGGTTCAATTTCATCAGTAGCAGACTCTCGAAGCTTAATTAACTTGTAAAATACATCATGCATCTTTTTCCAAATCTTATTATTCAATCATTCCTTCTTTCATTTTTTACTTTTTGTATCCGTCATATTTTTATAATCCTCATATTCATCTTTCAAAGTAGCTTTGATTCTCTTTGGGTCCTGCTTAGTTATCAAATCATATTTTGCATCAAGAAATAATTTTCCTTCTGAATTAACCATTGAACTGTTTAATGAAATACTACTATCTATCCCAAATTCAAGGATTTCTTTCCCATCATCACTAAGCATCTCCTTGCTGTCAAGAAAAGAATATATTGCTCTAAATCTATCTACTACTTCTACAACATTTTCATTTCCATCAATATGCCATGCAGCCTTGTCATATATTTTCATAATAACCTCCGAATCTCTGTAACTACTTCAACTCCAAATTCTATCAATTCACCTGTATTGGGATCTTTGATAAAAGCCCCACCCATTTTTCTTGCCTGCTCCAATATTCTCAATTCTTTAGCAGTTTGCGCAGCTTTAACAGCTGTTTCTGAAGTCACCTCTATTGATTCTATAACCTTTTTTCCATCTGACACAATATAGTCAATTCTCCGCGCTTCATTAGTAATAGTATCTCTTATAATATTACCATTCGCATCTCTTAGATATGCTTCACGAATAATATCCGTTCCATCATGAGCATGTTTTTTCAATAATTCTTCTTGTACTTTTTCTTCACGAGCTATACCATCTAATTTATTTTTAACTACTTGATCTATGTTTTCTTTTACTTCTTTTGTGGCAGTTTCAGAAACTTCTCCAGCAGCCTCTTTGATAGTTTTTTCGCTTCCTGCCTCCGCAGCCTCTTTTACCGCTTTTCCTGTTCCAGACTCGGCTATCTCCTTAGCGGCTTTTTCTGCTCCTGTTTCCGCTGTTTCCTTGACAGTCTTTTCCGTCGCTGTTTCAGCTACTTCTTTTATAGCCTTTTCTGTTCCTGCTTCCGTTACTTCTTTCGCTGTTTTTTCTACTCCGGCTTCAGTTGCTTCTTTGGCAGCCTTTTCTGTTGCTGTTTCAGCTACTTCTTTTGCAGCTTTCTCTGCTCCTTCTTCAACTGTTTCTTTAGCTACCCTTTCTATTCCAGCTTCTGTCGCTTCCTTAGCAGTCTTTTCTACACCAGTTTCAACTACTTCTTTTACAGTCTTCTCAGTTGCTTTTGCAGCTACTTCTTTAGCAGCTTTTTTGGTTCCAGTCTCTGTTATTTCCTTGGCTACTGTTTTGGTTCCATTTTCAGCAACTTCCTTAACAACTTTCTCAGTTCCTGCTTCCACAACTTCTTTTACAGCTTTCTCAGCCCCGGCTTCAGCCACCTCTTTTACAGCTTTCTTTGTACCTGCTTTGGCCACCTCTTTTACAGCCTTTTTAGCTCCCGCTTCTGCAATCTCTTTAGTTGCCACTTTAACCCCTGTTTTAGCAACTGTACTTGTCCCTTTAACCGCAGCATATCCAGTGCCTGCACTAAAAACACCAACAGCAACTGCAGCAACATCTATTCCTGCTGAAATCGCAAATCCTTGCCAATCGCCTTCCCTAATAGCGTTATATTCAGAAACTCCTGGCGCCATCTCTGCGACAAACCTAGCAGCATCGCCATACTTCCCAAGATCTGGAGTAACTTTGCTAATATAGTTCTCATGAAATTCACTGGTCTTTTGATGTGCAAATTCAGCGGTCTCTTTTGTTCCTTCTACAAAAGAATCAAATGTTCCTTTAATATCAATGTTATCAAAACCCATAAAGCTATTCCTCCATGGTCAAAATATGACATATTTCATCAATTTGTTCTACGGTCAGTCCAATTGTTTTTAAATCAACTTCTTTTCGCAAAACATCAGGATTACCAGCACTAATCATATCCCGAAATACCTTTTCGGATATATCCAATATATCCATCAACAACTGTCGCAAAATGCCTAAAGATGATTCGTTCCAAATGATATGTCCATTATGATTATTGTATGTACAGAGCATCACAGCCAACAATTTGCGATCACCTCTCGTAACATCAAGACGATTTAAAGCATTTGCCAGCTCCGCTATCTCAATACGTTCTCCTGGTATCCATGGCTCCATTATTGCTTTTATAACATCTGTTCTGGACGATTTAAGGCTTTTTATTTCCACGAGCTCATTACTTATGTAAGGCGTCTCTTTTACTTTTGCCTTATCTACCATTGTCAATACCGGACTAACCCAATTGTTCTGATATACTACTGCTACACCACTTGGGAGCTTCGCTATTTCATTTACCTGGTTAGGCGTTAATCCCATGGATCGTCCTACTGCTTCTCTATCATTAGCCTCCGGTGTACGCAGAACGATCTTGGTGTTTGTATTCTTAATTGCTGCAATATCAACAGAAGATGGAGATTGATCCACAATAATGAAACCTTCACCAAATGTTCTTATCTCAGCAATGGTATTCGTTAACATTTCCACTGATTTTCCAACCAACTCAGATTCTGCTCCGACGGTATTTTTGAGTAAGTTATGTGCCTCTTCAAGCACTGTTACATGCTTTAATCCGCTGTTATTGCTTGATTTGGTATCCATTCTATATTCATTAAGAATATATACCATAAGCCCCATGATTAAAGCCTTTGTTTCGGTTGATTTGACTCTGCTGATATCAAGAATACAGTTCTGATCAAATATCTGGTCATAAGGAGTCTGATTCATTGTAAAAATAAACTTGTTTAGTCCAACAGTTAGTGACTTTACTCTTGTAACCAGTGCACCTGTATAATTTCCCTTTACTTCTGAAGAATAGTCCGAATCTTCTATAAGTTTTTCTAATTGCTCTGCAAGAATTTCAAAATCGGGATATTCAACTTCGTCGCCTTCAAAAGTCGATGAACCAAGATCCCATCCAATCATTTCATATGCTTTTAAAATAGCCTCTTTAAAAAATGCTGGCATAGCGTCATACATTGGCCAACATGCGCTAAAAATTTCTACAAGCCCATCTATATGCTCCAAAATGTGAATAGATTCTGAAAATTTAAAAGGATTGATATTAATCAGGGGCGCAATCTTTGGATTTGTTGAAAATACATTAACATCATCCCAATTGCCAAATACATCTTTGTATTCACCTTTTGCAGGCTCAATAACAAGAAATGGAATCTTATCCTGATGTAGTTCAGCAAGCATCTGATATACAGTGTTACTTTTTCCAGATCCTGTAGAACCAGTGATAAAAGTATGCATATTCAGACTTTCATTGTTAAGCTCTACCACTTTATCTGTTATATGGCCAAGGTCAAACACTTTCCCTAAAGTAATCCTGTTCTCGGGTTTTAATTGCACATCATCTGTAAACAAACGATATTCATATACTTCTTTTCCAAATTCCGCATGTTCCATAACCGGAAGCCCAGGCACCGAAACACGTGGAAGCCCAAGATGAAGACCTAGCTCCTTCCCGCTTATAGAAGTAGATGCATCTGTCAGCACAGCGTACTCGCCATCAGATCCATAATAAAACTTTGGATGAACAAATCTCGATAAATAAGTTGTCAAATCAGAAAAATCACCGACATTATGAGCATTATTACTGCGCCATGAATTGATGGCAGAGACTTCCATACCGGAATTCTCACCATTCATCAACGATCTATAGTTACTTGCGGCTATTTCTGCTGCCGACATATCATCCGAAACAAAGTATCCTGCCGTATTCCACATCCCATAACTGTCAAACGCATCTAAACGATTCAATGTCTTATCAATAAGGGACAACATATCTGTAACCTGTTTGTTTTCAGTTGTTGTTGAAAAACTTGTGCTACTAGTTTTTGATATTTGCTCAGATGGAGCAAGTGAATTTAGAAATCCGCCGAACTGTCCCATCAACTGCCCACCAACCAAAGCGCCTCCAGTTACGCCAACTTCTTTAACTGTTTTACCAAGAATAGCACCCCCTACAACTCCTGCCATGGAAGCCAATGCGCCTCCTAACATAGCAGCTTTCTGCTTGCCAGACATTTCAAAAAATGATTTGCTTCTCGATATAGTTTCTCCTTGATTTACCGAAAACTGCCCAGTTTTAAACTTAGATAATTTTGTATATAAGTCTTCATAGTTTTTTCTCAGAGCTTGTACAGATTGTGGAGGTTGGTCCTCTGCCAAGATAATTCCTATATATTGACGCCCATTCATAGCAAGTACCAATTTTTCTAGTCCTTGCACAAAATCAACATCAGTTTTCTCCTTAACTGACTTACTATTTCCTACAACACTAACTGAAGCAACATTATGTTGAGATGCTATTTTTAAAGATAACTGGGCTATTTTGCTTCGATCTTCATTTTGAATCTTAATACCTGGAAAGTGCCCTATCATCGTGCTTTTAAGTGTATCTCCAAGAGCAACTGTCGATCTTTTTAGTGTTTCATCAGCTTCATCATTACGTACCCCTATATAAAAGTCTGTGTTTTTTCCATCGGAATCTATAATTATAAATACCGAAGTACAGTATGCTGATAAAGTGTTAAAAACCGTAGTGAACTTATCAGTAATGGGTTCACCTTTCTCATATACCATTTCTGTGATCCTATATAACCTAACATTTTCAATCAGATCACTTTCCAGGGGCGAAAGATTAGTAATTGGAGCAATTTGCATCTCAGAAAGTCTAGAAAGATATTTTTTACGTATCCCTTCTTCTATTATTTCTAAACGATTCTCAAATGTAATATCTTGATGTGTAATATCAGTTATAACTTCAGAATCCATCTGTAATTCGTTCATTATCATGCCCTCTCTATTAACTTGAGCTGGTCTGAGAACTCAGTCAACCAGTCATTATCTATTTGAAGTTGCTTTTCATCTTCCGATAATTGCGATGCCACTTCATCTTTTTCTGCAGTCTGCTCGCTTATTAACTTCGTTATGTGTAAATGATATTCATCAGCCAAACGATCATAATATTTTTGTAAGACACTATAATTATCTCCTAGAAACTGCTCTACCATTGGTTTTACAGTTTCAATCACATGTTCTCTCCATGACTGATAATAATAAGTTCTTTCAAGAACAGGAGCATTATCATCTACCTGGGTATTCTTGAATAACTTTCCAAATATATCATCTTTGGGCAAAGTATATTTTTCTTCTTTCAATTCCAAAAACTCTTCATTCAAAGCAAGCATTATCGGTGGTTTTACACCGTTTATTAACTGTTGTGTCGGAACAAAAGAATTATCATATTCCGCTGTACCATACCAATCTTTATACAAGCCAAGCACTTGTTTTTCAGCCTCTTCAAGCAGTTCTGTAATTTTCCCGCAAAAATCCATATAATACTTATGTGAATCTTCGTTTAATTCATTTGCTACCTTAACAGCCTCCTCTTCACTGTTAATCTTAATCTTCCTTATTCTCCAATCGAAAATCTTTTGATAAAAATCCTCTTCTGCTTCCTTAAAACCTACAGGCATTTCGACATTATCGCGTTGCAAAAACAATGCATCAGAACTTTTCAATCTTCTTAAATTGCCCTCAAGAGTTTCAATTTGAGTATGTATTTCTTTTCCAGTTTGTTCGCTCTGCTTATTCTCTTCCTCTAAGATCGCTTCTAAGCTGCTTATTTCCCTGCGAAATGCACATATAGATTGATATGCATAATCAGTAACAGGATATACATCAAAATAATTCTTAATCTGACTATCATAAACGTCGGAAACTATCTGTGGAGTATCCACTCCCAAATCGGAAATAATACGAGATACATTTTCTGCTTGAAGTTCATCAGCAATCAGAAAAAATAGCTGCTCCGGGATAATATCCGAACGCTTCAATAAGACCATCAAATTTGACGATAAGGCACGCATAGTCTCTTCGTTAATACAAAAAAGAATCGGTGTATTAGTAAGATCCGTGTTTTTTAACTCTTCTACAGACTCCACATTTTCAACTGAAATCTGCTTCTTATCAAACTTGGACAAATCCAGCCCATTACCATGAAAAGTAACAAAGCTATAATAACTATCAAAAAGATCTTTGTATGCATCCCTAAAAGCTGTATTATCAAACTTTCTATTATCGTGCTGAGAAAGCCACGCTAATAAATCCTCGATCCTTTCAACTTTTTTCACACGATCTTCCAATTCATTTTTATGAAAAATAGATACCTGATCCCTAGGTACTCCTGCAGCATCAAAAGCATTTATAAGGTCATCACAATCAGTTCTTGTACCAGAGAAGTCCAATTCAAAATTATATCCATTCATCTCATCATAAAAAATACCTGGTACTTTATTTATCCAGTTATGTAATGGAATATTCTGATATTTTTCTATCATGCTGTTGATCTTAGGAGCTTGGCCATTAAACTTAACACCAAGTTCCATCAAATAGGGGTTATAGCTCAATTCAGCTTTAATCATCGACTTGCTTCCTCCATCTTGTCTATTATTAAAGAGAAATACAATTTTAAATATATTTCCAATTACGTTCTATAGAACATACAAGTTTTTTCAGATATCCTTATTCTATCATCACCGCAAAGGTACACATATAGAATATCCAGCAAAAGGGCTTTTATGTATCTGCAATCATTCTTATTTGAACATTAAGATAATTGTGATATTGATTACAGTTTTATGCTACTTACAATTTGATTACGCTGCGTAATCTTTTGATTTATTTTAACAGTCACAAAAGCAACATACCCCCACCAAAATGGTGGGCCATGTTGCTCCTCTCTCATCACGCCAACACTATCCCTGCAAAAAGATCTCCCATGCAGAAACTCAGATGATCGATCTCTTCTTTTCTTGCAGTCTCATAAAGCTCATTAAGCCTGTAATCAGGATTTGTCTCCAGCTTTGTGAATAGCACCGCTGTGTTCTCAGCATCTGCCAAACCATTATGAGCCGTTCCCTCAGGAGCAATATCTGAGATAAAAAGAGCTTCTTCAAGGCTATATACTTTCTTTCTATCCATCTTGCGGCCAAAGGTCTTCTGACAATCTATCCAATTAGCAAAGATGATTTCCAATCTATCATCTTCTATCCCTTTTTGAGCACATTCATGTATGATCTGCTTGGGATCTGAATCACTCCAGGACACGCACCTCACATCATCTGCAGGAAGCCAATCAAGAAACGCTTCGAGCGCTTCTTCAAAACAAGGTGCATCCGTGACATCATGCTGAGTAATTCCGGTTAATTTCTCAATGAAATCATCTATCCAACCAAATTGAGGTTTAACATAAGCATTAAACTTATCTATAACCTCATAGTCCTCATTAAGAAGAACTGCACCAATCTGGATTGTTTCCTGACGGTACTTGAATCCATATTTTCTACATTTTTTTGGAACCTGACACATTTCAAGATCTATAACCGCATACTTCATAGCTGTACCTTCCTTTAGTGAGAAAAGATTGTTATTAGTCTTTCTGGTGATACAATCCTACCAACTGAAATGTACTATAAAAAGGACAGCTCCGGAATGCCGATTTTCTGATATTCACGCTTGTTTACTGGCATTCAAAAGGATACGTAATGTGACTATTTAATGTAACAATTATGAAACAGTAAAATCCTTATACACATAGCACTTCTCATTAGCTTCTTTCATGAACTGAGATTCTCTATTCTTAACGTAAGTAACGATAAGCGAATGTCTAGCTCTAGTCATTGCAACATAAGCTCTATTCCGCTCTCTTACCATGAACGAATCCAACTCTTCGTTTGATGTGGATCTGTACCTAAATGGGTAATACCCCTCTACAAATTCAGGTATGATAACTCTCAAAAACTCAAGTCCCTTTGCACTATGCGTTGTTACTATCTTCACACCGGACTTAGCAATATCAAAATCTGAATCTCTGCGGACAATTTCCTTAGGAATACCTGCATCTGTCATCCAAGAAGCAAATAAATCCACCTGCTTATTTGTAGCCGCCAAGATGCCAATCGATACTCTGTCACTTTCTCCAAGCCAAGCTCTGACCTTTTCTATGACATAAGCCTTTTCCTCAGCGTCATTACTTAGCGCAATGACTTCAGGCATTGGACCTGTTCGTTCAGGAATAGCTCTATCTGTATTCTCATCTTCGGGATCCAAATAATCATCATTGTAAGATCTTATAGACTCTGCAAAATTATCTATTTGCATTGATGTTCGCATCGACATTGTCAATTTCTTAGTTGTAGCACTAATGCCAAGCTGCTTTGTAGTCCAACGCTTTTTATAAAGACGCTGATTAACATCCATAGCAACTATCATGTCTTTTCGATAAAGCATTATTGTAGCCATCATTTGTGCCAATGAGAAATCTTGAGCTTCATCAATCAGCACATGATCATACTTGTACTTATCCGGTACTAACTCCGGATGTCTAATAATATAAATAGCACAATCAACCCAGTCCGCTTTTCTATTAAGGGTTAATACTGCTTTATAGCAGTAAAAGATTTGGAAAGCCACCTTCCTGTCTTCAGCATTCATCCTTGTTGTACTACCACGGCCGGACCTACTTAGCTCATAATAAGCATCCTCATCCTTTATCGTAATATTCATATCTTTCATCCAGGCAATTTCATCAATCCAGAACTCAACGCCTTTATTCTGAAGACGATGCTCTCCATAATGTTTTTTGTGCATGGTTAATGCAGCCTTTACATACCTCTTTTGCTGATCCGCATCGCAGATCCTATCGCGTCGCAATCCAAGTTCTTTACATATATCAAACAAATGCTGACTTATAGTATTTACTGTTATATAGTCCTCAATATCACCATTAATCTTGAGGATTTGTTTTGTCGCATAGGCAAGAGTCTTATTGAAGGTCAGGATAAGAACCCTATTATTCTTATCACCCTCATACTGTTCGATATATTGCTTTGCTTTACATTGGATAACTAAGCTTTTTCCTGCGCCAGCTGCCCCTTTGACAAAAAGAGTCTTATCTCCTAAATAGTCCGTGCAAGCCCTCTGCTCTTTTGTTAACTCTATTTCATCTCCATAAACATTTACAAAATTGCTCATGCTTGACTCCTTTAAAAGCCGCTGATATCAATATTATCTTCCTTTTCCAATTCATCTATCTTGGCATCAATATCTTCCTTAGACTCTCCACTTCCAGCACTTGCATCATTTTTTATATGACTTGACACACCATCAGTACTAGACACCCACTTGCTATGCACTTGTTTCCAAAAATCAGGCTTTATCATAAAGAGTCTCCACATCACTTATAAAAATCGAATTTCTACAATGTTCCTGGAACTGACAAAATAGACAAGGATTACTCCGGCTATAAATATCCTCATTTTCTCCACCGTTAGCTGATTGGTTAAAATCGATCTTTTCAGGTTGTTCAGGTGGCTTATATTCTCCATACTTCTTTATTGCCTCATCTCTGACTGGTTTATCAGAAAAGTACGCTTTCAAGCGTTCTTCTGTGAAATACTTATTACCAACCTTAGTCATTCCTGCAAATGTATTATCCTGAAACTCATCTTGCCCTGAAACATAAGCAATGATCTGACTCTTAGCAGATTCACTTAGCTGAGGGAATAGAGATAAAATACTCTCTATAGTTTCACTAGAGCCCGTACCGCAAAGACTTGATATAGCCTTCGCTAAAGCGTTTATGATGTAGCTCTGATGAAACTCATTATTAAATGATGGTCTGCAATCAAGTACGTGATTATAGACATACTTAATTGGACATATAACATAGTCCATCTTGGCTTCCTTAGGAATCTGTTCCGAATAGAAATTGATCTTAAAAGGTGCCACCTTATCAGCTGCAGGTACAACATCTGCAACATGTTCCTTGTCCATATAGATTCCCTTCGCTGTAGGTATCTTAATCCCTAAAGTCATGTTTACAAGATCTAAGTAACATGAATGAATATACTGCTTGTTCCCCAACTCATGAATCCAAGATAACTCTACATCTTTGTTTTGAAGTGCAGCATAAAAGAAGTATCTATTAGCTATAAAGCCCTTCTCAATGGTGTTTACCATATATTTCAATAGATAACACTTATGTCTATCAATGAGGTCATAAATAATAGCTCTAGAAAAAGGCCAAGGATATTGCTTTTTACCTCCTGGCATATGCTCGCTGTCACACATACAAAGATGAACTTTTCCAGAGTGAGTAATATCAGCAGTATCGACGTCAAAAAGGTTCTTAACAATACTCTTTTCTCTTAAAACATCTTCATCAGAGAAATCATCATTAAGATAGAGTCCCAACGCAGCTGCAGCATCATATGGGTACACTTTTATATTTGCACTCTTATCATTCGCAAGCCTTCCCAAGATCTCATTAGCAATCTTCTGCTCCTCAAGATAAACATCCTCTGAAACTCTGCATCCATCGAGAACCATAAGTAGCTGATTAACAAACTCTTTGACAGGAACTTGTACTGAGCTTTCAAACAACTCCTCAGCAAGTCCAAACAGTTTTCTCATCAAACCAATAATTACGGATACTCTTTCTGGTTTCAATGAGAATTGGCTAAAACAAGACAATGGATTTCCAATGTATGCTTGCCACCTTTTTGCCGCCTCATTTTTATCATATGTTGCCTGCATTTCAGGAATAATAGACTGATATACCTGTTCCAGATCATCTATCCTCTTTTTCCATTGATCAATCCCTGTACAATCTCTGAAAAATGGCATAATCTGGTTTATTTCATAAAGATAATTTTGTCCTTTATGATCCCCGTCATTCAACCATCCTGACGCGAAGCATTCAAAAATACATTTTTCATCTGCAACAACACCATTAGATACCTCATCCCACATATTGCAGAGCATAAGAAGAAACTTCCCCACAGGATAAGATAACAGCTTTCGCTTACCGTACTCCTCCGGAATCATCACCATCAGAGAATCATTTATTACCTTAACTGTAGGGCTGAATATTCCCACACCGACATTTTTCTGCGCCGCTACTCTCTTTGAAAAATCTACTATTGATCTGTACTCATGGATCTTAATAGTATTACCTGGTTCTCCATTTCTTCCACTGAAGATATCCGCGTACAAATCTTCCGGTCCGGTTGCTTCCATCCTCCAGCTTTCAGGATCCAGAGCCTCCATGCCAGAATAAGTATGTTTCCACGTCTCATATACATACTTGTATCTCTGATCATAAGGAAAAAGAAATACTATACCAAATCCAGCCTTCTCAGCCAAATCAACGATCCATCTCTGAAGCGGAGTGAAATAATAGAACCCATGGAACACGATTTTCTCAACATTCTCAGGTGAATCAATCCCAAATAGCCCCGATAAGATATCATTCCAGGTACTTCTTTTAGCAAGATTATTCATCGCTTCTCTAAAGTCTTTAATATAGTGAGTGTTTTGGCTTATATAATCCCAACACCTCAGAAATACTGTCATTTCACTTATGATACTAAGATCCTGATCAAAGCAGCTACGATTCACATTCGCTTCTTCCAAAAGCTCAATACCATAAAGAATCTGAGTTCTATTATTCTTACATCCTTTTAGAAGTTTCCGGACATCTTCACTCGCTTCATTTTGCTTTCGGATCATGCCAGTAATATAAGCCGACAGCATAGCAAATAGACCATACCTTGCTTCCTGGGTAGTCCAATCAGGGAGGATATATTCTTGCAGCATTCTAAAACTCGTCACATTAAAATCAGGATTGTTTTTCAAAACGCCTTCTGTACGCCCAGTACTGTGATTGCTACTCTTAAGCGCTCTTTTTAAGCCCCATGACACTGTAATCTGAGGATATCCTTTTATCTCATCCCAATAATCAAGCTGAGGTAAATCCTTTATTCTTTTGTATGTATATACCTCTTTTGACATTTAATTCCCCTTGATAAGTGCCGCCCATGTATTATCTTTGATTTCTTCCGGCAAAAGAATCGTCAATCTTCTTATAGCTCTAGTCATAGCAACATATAAAACTCTAGTTTCTTCCTTCAGATCATTTTCATGTTCAAGCTTGTGAAGTTCCTCATAATAGGTGCTTCTCATCTTCGGAGCCTTGCCTTTTACTCTGCAATTCCAAGCCACCTTCTTGTTTTTATAATCAATCAGTATCTCTGTCTTTTCAGAATCAGTAACTCTTTTCCCCATGTAAGGAAGAATAACAGTGTCATACTCAAGGCCCTTAGACTTATGTGCTGTCATACATATAATTGTTTTATAACTATCATTTGACCAAACATTAGGTTCTTCCTCATCCCTATCAGTGGCGATCTTCAGCTTCAGGAATGAATAGATATCATAAAGACTAGCGTTAGTTGTTCCAAAGGATGCTACTAGTATCTCTATGAGCTTATGGAGGTTAGCTTGATACTGCACCGCTACTGACTTAGCCACAGAATTAAGTCTATCGGGCTCCCATTCTCTTGCTGAACTATCACGTTTAAAATTCGCAATTACATTATCTATAACCGGTATTTCTTCTGCTATATTCTTCAAAACTGCAATGATAGGTCTCAGCCTTAACTGACGACGATAGTGCTCATATTTTGTTTCATCTAAATAAGTCCTTAAATAGTCAATAAGCGCTCCGTTATCAGCATTTAGCGATTCCATCTTCGATATGTCCAATTGACCTGAAAAGCCTGAAAAAGGTGTCATAAGAAAAGCAAACAGGAACTTTGCTTCTACAGGGTACATATAGGAACATACAACTGCAAAAAAGTCTCTTACTGCATCGCATTGGTAAAAAGAGCCTTCTCTTTTAACAACTGCTGGAATCTTGCACTTTTTGAGTCGCCGTGCCAGTTCAAATAACTGGCTATTTGTCCTGACTATCATTGCAACTCTAGTCTTCTCATTAGCCTCCTTGCCATTTTCTTCAATTCTTTTTCTTAAGTCTTCAAGTGCTTCCTCGGCATATTTCTGTATTTCATCTGCCATTTCAGGTGTCTGAACAGTTGTTTCACCATTTTCAGAAGTCTTATTTTCTTCTTTTTCGGGTTTGCTATCCTTCTTTGGCTTTTCAGGCTTTTTAATAGTTTCTATCAGTAACTTTCCCTCAACCTGATTAAATGGGACAACAGGCTTATTATATTTAAGTTTTCCTTCACGTCCCCATTTAGAAAAGTACTGATCCATTTCATTCATGAGATTTGCTGCTGTTCTGTAGTTATTAACCAGAATAAAATGCTGCGGATCTTTTGCCCCAATGTCTTTTAGCGCCGCTAACAAAAGATCAAAAGCTTCATCATTAGCACCGCGGAATCTATAAATACTCTGCTTAACATCGCCAACAACAAAAAGCTTTGTACCAGCCATTCCAACAAACTTTACTGCCACATTGATCTGGGATAAATCTGAGTCCTGGAACTCATCGATAAACAGGTACTTCATATCAACATTTGCAACGGTAGATATACTACCCTTGTACAGCACCTCCTGTAAATCACGCATAATATCATCAATTGCAATAGCATTATTACTGCGTTTAATTTCCATATACTCGTCATCGAGCTTTGGAATAATATCCTTGAGAGTATTATGAAAAGGCTCTGAATTAAGGCCTTCAGCTGCTCCCCAATCCATTTCCAAAATATCTTTATGCGATACACCTTTTATTGAAAACTGCCGCCAAAACGAATCAATAACCTGTTTTGTCTTATAAAGTGACATTCCAAAGTTATCAACAATAGTCTTCTCCTTATCAAAAGCCTCATCCAGCTTAGAGAAAACCAAGTCAGAACGTTCTTGATTAAAGGTGCGGATATCAATCGATGATGAAAAACCATCCCTTATACCGACCTGTCTGAGCATGTTGTACGCAAAGCTATGAATAGTACTGATATGCATACAAGACTGCTCTTCAAGCCAAGTAAGATATTTAATTTGTTTTGTCAGTTGAAATCTATTCTGGAGAACTTCCTGGAGGCGCTGATTCATCTGATTGGCAGCAGCAACAGTAAATGTGATCATGTATATGTCATACATGTGAAGATCCGGAACAGTATGCATAAGATACATAATACGATCTATCATAACCGTTGTCTTTCCTGTCCCGGCACTTGCCTGAATTATCATGTGCTCATTCACAGAGCAATGCTCTACCAGATACTGAGCCGAATTGAACAATGGACATGATAACTCAAGTCCCCTTAAGGTTCCTCTTTGGTCATCGCCATCAACGATAACATCTCTTAATCCGCTGTTACTCACAAAACACTGCAACAGGAAAGCCTTTGCAAATGCCTCGTATTTTTCCTTTAATCCTTTGCAAGAGTCAT